>Ga0153917_1000472_pt1 | contig 26116 bp, 21 predicted proteins | sample TSFL001MetaG_FD_104695 | JGI IMG/M metagenome (GOLD analysis project Ga0153917, IMG submission 104695) | Attine ant fungus gardens microbial communities from Florida, USA - TSFL001 MetaG | ecosystem: Host-associated > Fungi > Mycelium > Unclassified | place: USA: Florida, Paynes Creek Historic... | reverse complement strand
GAAGTACTCAAGTGGCTGAAGAGGCGCCCCTGCTAAGGGTGTAGGTCGCGTAAGCGGCGCGAGGGTTCAAATCCCTCCTTCTCCGCCATAAGATTTCGATATAAGTTCTCAACCATCGGCCCGTTGGTCAAGCGGTTAAGACACCGCCCTTTCACGGCGGTAACACGGGTTCGAATCCCGTACGGGTCATTCCATTTCGTTGGGCTATAGCCAAGCGGTAAGGCAACGGACTTTGACTCCGTCATGCGTTGGTTCGAATCCAGCTAGCCCAGCCATTTTTATTTTTGAAATCAAATAGTAAGAGCCATTAGCTCAGTTGGTAGAGCATCTGACTTTTAATCAGAGGGTCGAAGGTTCGAGTCCTTCATGGCTCACCATTGTGTCTTATGCGGGTGTGGCGGAATTGGCAGACGCGCTAGACTTAGGATCTAGTGTCTTTACGGCGTGGGGGTTCGAGTCCCTTCACCCGCACTTTATTTACAAAGTGCACGCAAATTGGTTTTACTAGGTTAAGAGCCTAATAAACCAGCACAAACAATTAAATGATCACGCGGTCGTGGCGGAATGGCAGACGCGCTAGGTTGAGGGCCTAGTGGGTGAATAACCCGTGGAGGTTCAAGTCCTCTCGGCCGCATCAATGATACCAAGGGTAGTTGACCTTTGGTATTTTTTTGTGCTTATTTTTAAATTGTCTAGATGATGTAATCAATATAAAGAAAAACAAGCTGACAGTGACCCCATATATAAACGAGACAATGCAATTGTTAGAGTTTATGTCGGAGGCAAATATATTCAATTTGTGTTTTATCCTCTGAACTGACATCGTATCCTATTTAATGAGAAAGTCGGCGAAAAGTATCGAGAGATGGATGGTATGCCAATGAACGATGAAAATGATCGACTCGGCTTATCAAGGAAAACACCAGACTATGGAGAAGCAAAAGGTAAAGAAACTAAGTTAGAGGAGTAAACCATGTGTTTACTCCTCTTTTTTAAGTTATTATCTATATTTATAAGTGATAAAAAGCTGAATTATAAGTGTTTAATCATTGTTTACATAGAAACAAAGAAAAGCAGCAATTGGGTTGATAATAAGTGGGATTTGCCCTACCTCTTTTTTTCAGCTTGGTGGCTGTTAGGTAAGTTACTGTCGTACTCATTATTCAAACCAATGCTATAAAACCTTACATTAATTAGTACACCAAGTTTATGATGGATGTAGATTGTGAAGAAATGTTCTTAAACTAAAGAGGCAGTTGAGTTTAAGTGAATAATTTCGCAAATAACACTCTTCGGTTTAATAAGCTTTTGTATGAGAAGGCTTATGGTGAAATTAAACTAAAGATCAAAATTTTTTAGAAATATGAAAACCTTTAATAAACCTTGAACATTTCATAGTTTTCTTTATAGTACGAAATAATGAAGTCACGAAAATTTCTTACTGAAGAGGATAACGTTTTATGTCTTATCCAAGATAAGCATACTGGATATGTAGCTGAGTCATCAGCAACTTTAATATAATTCAACCCCAATGTTCTACAAACTGAAATAGGAAGTAAAGCTACACCCTGATCAAGCTTTATAATTTCGGCCAGTAAATTAGAATCTACCTCAAATGCAATATTTGGGATGAAGCCAGCTTTCTCACAAAGCAAAGTTGTAAAATCGCTATACTCCACATTATTAGCTAGAGTAATAAATGGTTCATCGGCAACATGACTTAACGAGATTTTGGTGTTACCCGTTAACCTGTGGTTCGAGGGTAACACCAAAACAATATCTTCATTTACCAGAACACAACTCTCTATTTCCTCATCTTGAATAGGATGGCCTGCTATTCCTAAATCAATGTCCCCCTTTTTTAAACTTGTGAATATTTCGCTTTTAATCCCTATTGCTTGGATAATTTTTGATTCAGGAAAGTGGTTAATATAGTCACTGATAAGTCCTGTAAGGAATCTTGGATTGGTAATTGATATTCTTATGGTGCTAGCAATTAGCTGTTCCTCCGAATGAATTTCCAGTTGTGCATTTTCAATTTCAGTAAAAATCCTGTTTACGTGTCTCAAAAGAATTTTTCCTGACGAACTCAATTGAATATTTCTCCCTTTCCTCTCAAATAGGGTTGTTCCCAATTCATTCTCAAGTCTTTTAATAGTAAGGCTTAAAGAGGGCTGTGCAATATTCAATTGTTTGGCTGCTTTAGAAATGTGTTCAGTATAGGCAACTGTCTGAAAGTATTTTAGCTGAAGCAATTCCATCTTTATACCCCACTTATTTATTAAAGTAAATATATATATACATTATTATGTATTAGATTAAATGTAAATATAGATGTAAGATAATCACGTAAGATATACGAAAAAAGACTAACAAATAGGAAAAATGAATATTACAGAACTTCAAGTGATAAAAGGTGGGTATTATTCCATGAAAATCGATGTAAGTAACATAACGAAAAATTTCAATACACCATTAACAGCACCTGCATACCCCGTTCCAAACTATAAGTTTGTTAACCGTGAATATCTTAATATTATTTACCGAACTGATGAAAAAGCTTTACGAGCAGCAGTGCCAGAACCCCTTGAAATCGGTGATCCTTTGGTCAAATTCGAAGTGATGTGGATGCCCGATGTTTCCGGATTAGGTGCTTATACTGAGGCTGGACAAGTAATTCCTGTCCGATTTAATGGTGAGGATGGAGATTATGTGCATTCGATGTACGTGGACAACTTTCCAGCGATTGCAAGTGGTCGAGAGCTTACTGCATATCCAAAGAAGTTAGGTGCACCCAAGCTTTATGTAGATTCAGATACTCTAGTTGGCACGCTTGATTACGGTTCACTTCGTATAGCAACTGCTACCATGGGATATAAACATTTTGAGATGGATAAGGAAATAGCTAAAAGTGAAATTTGTCGACCTAATTTTATGGTTAAGATTGCTACGGATTACAATGGGGATTTAAAGATTTGCGATTTGGTACGAACACAAATAACTAATATAGAGGTTAAAGGGGCTTGGGCTGGACCTGCTCGACTTCAATTATTTGAACATGCTCTGGCACCTCTTGCAGATTTGCCTGTATTAGAAGTCGTTTCAGCATCTCATATTCTTACGGATTTAACCTTAAATGCAGCACAACCTGTTTATAACTACTTAGAGGAAAAATAAGGGGGATTTTCAAATGAGAATTGCAGTTTTAGGAGCAGGTTCATTAGGAACCATAGTTGGGGCATATCTGGCTACTGGAGGTATGGATGTTGAGTTGATTGATGCATACCAAGAACATGTAGATACTTTAAATCAAGTCGGAGCTAAAGTAATTGGTACAACGGAATTCCAGGCACAGGTGAAAGCCATTACTCCTGAAAACAAGTCAGGAAAGTATGATTTAGTCTTACTATTAACAAAACAATTATATAACGACTCCGTTCTTAAAGAGTTGCTTCCATTTTTAAGGGATGATAGTGTTGTATGTTCCTTACAAAACGGTATACCTGAAAAGAAAGTTGCTTCAATTGTTGGTGATGAACGTGTTATTGCAGGTTCAGTTGAATTTGGTGCTACATTTATTGAACCAGGCGTATCTAGCCTTACAACCGAGTATACTCAATTTAAAGAGTACGCTTTTCAAATTGGAGAATTAAACGGTGAAACAACGGAAAGAATCCAGCATATTAAATCGGTTTTAGACCTTGTGGGTGGAACACACATTTCCGATAACTTAGTTGGAACGAAGTGGTCAAAATTACTTATTAATAATGCATTCAGTGGTTTATCGGCAGCATTAAACGGAGAATATGGAAACATTCTTGACAATGAAATTGGCATTGTTAGTGCAGTTCATATCGCAGATGAGACGATCAAGGTTGGACACGCAAATGGTGTCCAATTTGCTAAAATGGGTGGACTTGATTTAGAATCTTTGGAATTAAGAAGCGAAAATGATATTCCTGAACGTATCCAAACATTTAGGGTAGCCATGGAACCATCCAGGCTTCTAAGAGCAAGTATGCTTCAAGATCTTGAGAAAAAACGTAAAACTGAAATTGATTATATTAATGGAGTTGTTCCAAAAATGGCAGAGGGTACTGGCATTTCAACACCCTTTAACGATTTGGTTGTAGCACAAGTCAAATTTGCCGAAGAATCTCAAACTGTGCCTAATTTTGATACAAATATAAAAGCATTTGAAAAGTTATTAAGTATTCAACATGAAATGTGATATATGAATAAAAGATGCCAAATCATTAGGTTACTCGTTAAAGGAAATTAGAGAAATCATGGAAAAGTGAAGAAACGAAATGGTTTCTCATACTTTAAGAGGCATTGTAAATATTAAACATGAAGAGATTGAAAAAGAAGTTAAAAGCTTTCGTTTAATTCAAGACCTTCTATCCAACTTGTTAAAGACTTCTGATAAAGAAATACATGGATATCCCAAATCATTTCGTGTTATGAAACAGAATGAACAATAAAAATGTTTAAACGGGAGAAATAAAACATGAGTGTAGAGATTTATAAAGGAGAACGTTCTGCAGATAGTATTCAACTTGAAAAATTGTTAGCTTCCGAAGGTAATAAAAAGAGTTTTTCTAGTATTGAAAACACTAAACGCTTCCTTGAGCAAAGGGGAACTGAAAATACTAGACGAAGAAGCCAAAGGTAAAGAAACAAAGTGAGAGGGGTAAACCATATGTTTGCTCCTCTTTTTTTATGTCTATAAAATGATGTCCTGTGAATTCAATTCGGTTTTAACAATTTAGTCAGTTTAACTTTATTTTTTTGATTATAAAAGATAGGTCATACCTATCATTTCTATATAAATAATTGAATTGTATTATAAGTTAAGCTGACCTATACTTTTATTGGAAATTGACTTTCTGAGAAGGTATAAGACAATTGTTAAATGCTAATTCCGAAAAAAACCATGGAGGTATTGTATGAAGAATTTTAATGTTGCTATTCCAACTCCATTTCATAATGATGAGAGTTTATATGTAGAAGGTTTTAATGACATCCTGGACTATTTAAAAGAAAATGGAGTTGATTCTGTTCTTGTATCTGGCACTACTGGTGAACAAAATTCAATGAGCATTGAAGAACGAATCCAGATTATTCATTATTTTAATCAAAAACAATTCAAAAATGTTGAACTTATGTTTGGTGTATCAGCAACAAGAACCAAAGATGCAATAACACTCATTAAGGAGCTTGAAGACTCTGTCTTTGACGCCATTTTGATTCAGTTCCCACCTTATATTCAACCAACTCAAAAACAGGCTATTAGCTATATTAATGAGTTGCTGCAACACACAACTAAACATGTAGTGCTTTACAATAATCCTTTTAGAACAGGGTTTGAGCTAAGTGCTGAATCATTTGAAACGCTTATCAATCAAAAACATTCAAATCTTGTAGGACTTAAAGAAGTGAGCGATGCCAAACGTCATTCAAGTACAAACTTACCGGATGACTTTGTGATGTTTGCTGGTGGTGATGTCAATCTTCCGGAAAAAATACTTAATGGCTGTAATGGGCTGTCCAGTATGGTTGGGAATGTATATCCAAAGGAAATGAAACAACTATTTTATCAATTAATTTTGAATCAACCAGTTGATCTTAGGAAATTAAACGATTTCATTATTGAAGTGACAAGCGGTCAAGCAATAATGAATATAAAGAACCACTATAACTCTTTGGGAATAAAAGTAGGGCCATGTCGTTCTCCGATAAATTGATCATAAGAGTCAAACCAGTGACGATTTCACTGCTCGTAATCTAATTTCAGATGAGACACAAGTGCTGTTGAAACAGTAAACATTCTGAAACTTAATGGTGTCATTGCGTGATACGGAGGGTCAATATTGATCACGGGTAGTTCACAATTAACAAATTACGGAGGGGAATCGCGATTGGATTTAAAGCCTGGGATAGGATGGCTTATCATAGGTATCATCCTAATTGGCGCAAATCTTAGAGCCTCACTAACATCGGTTGGTCCGCTAATAGCTGCAATTCGTGATGACTTGGGGATTTCTAATGCACTGGCAGGAGTCATAACCACAATACCTTTACTTGCTTTTGCATTTTTATCCCCTTTTGCTTCTCATTTAGCTCGGTGTTTTAGTATGGAGTTAACCCTATTGATGTCCTTAGTGGTATTAACAATTGGGATTGGAATACGTTCTTTTGTGGGAAAAGAAACATTATTTATAGGAACGATTTTAATCGGATCATCTATTGCCATTTGCAATGTTTTATTACCCAGTCTTATCAAATATAACTTTATGAAACAAATAGGTTTGATGACAGGACTTTATGCAGTATCTATGAATTTATTTGGAGCTGTTGGCTCTGGTATAAGTATTCCGATTTCGTCGTCTTTGGGTTTGGGATGGTCAGGGGCCCTTGGATGTTGGGGACTTTTATCTCTGCTCACCATTTTTATTTGGCTGCCACAGCTGCAATATCAACAAAAGTCTGTTCAGATTGAAAAAACTGGAGAGGAAGTTAAATCCATAAGCTTATGGCGTTCTAGGCTAGCGTGGAATGTTACATTATTTATGGGGTTTCAATCTTTCATTTTCTACACAGTGATTACATGGATACCTGAAATTCTTGAAGAAAAAGGGTTAAATACTCATGAAGCTGGCTGGACGTTGTCTTTAATGCAACTTGCTATGCTTCCTGTAACATTTCTTGTTTCTATTTTAGCTGGACGTTTAAAAAGCCAGCGGTTATTAGTAGCTGCAGCTGCTTCTCTATTAATTTTTGGGTTTGTTGCTATTATATATGGGGATACACTTCTTATGCCTTTATGGATGATCATAATTGGAATCGGAATTGGATTTGCATTTAGTTTAGCTATGATGTTCTTTAGCCTGCGTACTCAAAATGCGAACGAGGCAGCTGAACTTTCAGGCATGGCTCAATCTTTAGGTTATCTTCTGTCTGCTATAGGGCCTGTTTTATTTGGTTGGTTACATGACGTTACACATAGTTGGACGGCTCCTTTATGTATGTTAGTTTTTACTTCAGTTATTGTTTTGATCTCGGGAATAGGGGCAGCGAAAAACGAATATGTGCCCATCAAGGAATCGAGTTTAAAGTCAATCTAATAGAGACAGACTATAAAGTACTATTCATTTCCTAAAGGAGGCACGAGATGGAATTAAAACAACTTGAATATTTCTATGCAGTATGCCAAGAACTTCATTTTACAAGAGCAGCTGAAAAAGTAGGAATTTCTCAGCCTTCTTTAAGTCAACAAATTAAGCTATTAGAACATGAAATTGGCACTCCTTTATTTGACCGTATTGGTAAAAAACAGCACTTACTGAATCAGGAAAGCTTCTCTTACAGTATACTCGCAAAATTTTTTATGAGGTAGAACAGGCTAAGACCTCAATAGATGAATTAAATGGACTTCAAAGAGGGACAATTTTGGTTGGAACTTTGCTGACAGTCGAGGATTACCTGATCACGCCTACTTTACTGAATTTTCATCAAAAATACCCTGGTGTGAAGGTATCCGTTTTTGGGCTGCGTACTGGAGACATTCACAAACAACTCATAGAAAATAAGTTGGATTTGGGGATTGTATTTTTACCTATGAAAGGCGATGAATTAGAATCAAATTTCTTTATCCACAGAAGAAATGGCTTTCGCAGTGCCTAAAGGTCACCCGTTAGAGAATCAGGATATGTTAGATGTAGAGGTGTTAAAGACAACACCCTCCATTTTACTCCCTCAACAGTATTTTATTAGGAATCTTATAGATGAAGCTTGTAAAGACTTAGGATTCTTTCCTAAGCCGATTTTTGAAATTACAACCATGCAGTCTTTAATCAATATGGTTATTAAAGGGGTAGGAGTAACAATCCTTCCTAAACCTTATTTAGAGTACCTTAATCACCCTCATATAAGAATCATTCCAATTTTAAAACCTAATCTTTCTCGTGAAATTGGAGTTGTTTATAGAAAAGATAAATATTTGAGTGCTGCAACCCATGTTTTTATTAGTGCCCTTAAAGAAACTGTATGTAAGCCAATAATCAGTCGAGAACTTGGGATTGAATACTGGACAATCTAACTCATGGCGATTGGAGGGGTATCATGAATAGACAAATCATTCATTTAGCTGTTGGAAAACCTAAGGAATATGATTGGAATAATCGAAAAGAAATGTCCGCGATAGGTAAGTCTACTGTATCATCTATTGAGCTGAAAAAACCCGGCATTATTGGTGATGATGTTGCAAACCATAAATTTCACGGCGGCGTTGATCGAGCAGTATGTTTATATCCATTTGAGCATTATTCTTATTGGGAACGAATTTTTAACAAAAAAATGACTCCGCCTATTTTTGGAGAAAACATTACTGCAACGGGCATGCTGGAAGAACAGGTTTGTATAGGTGATGTGTATAGAATAGGTGGTACCATCATTCAAGTAACACAAGGAAGAGTGCCATGTGCAACTATATCGAAATACAATGAAGAGAGAGATTTTCTGAAGAAAGTGGTTGAAACATGTCTAACCGGCTATTTTTTTCGGGTGCTACAAGAAGGGACGATTGAGTCTAATTCAGACATAGAGCTTGTTGAAAAGGACTCATGTGAAATATCTGTACTTTCTGCCACGGAAGTTCTTTTTCATCAAAAAGAGGATAAAAAATCAATTGAAAAAATATTGAAAATCGATGCTCTCGCAGAGGACTGGCGGAAAAGGTTTTTAAAACTGTTGTGAGTTTTTAGCATGGAGTTGTTCAAAAAAGTTGGTTCATTGACATTTAATTATTGAAATTTTTCTAGATGAAATGTAAAAGTTTCGGAGTTGAAATATATGTTTGGCATTCATGATCTATTGTGTTTGTATTGTCATCATTTGTTTTTATAGCAGCTCCTGGCATAGACGCTGTGTTTGTATTAAGCAGAAGGGGCAAGTGGTTTTGCTGTATCTGCTGGAATTGCTACCGGCGCTTTTGTTCACACAATACTTGCTACTGTTGGATTATCCATTATCTTATCTAAGTCTTCTGTTTACTGCTATAAAAATGGTAGGTTTACTATATTTGATCTACATTGGAATGAAAACTTCTTAAGAAAAGTGATGGAATAACTTTAAAGGATACAGCTAACGAGACGCTTAAAAAACATTATATCCAGGGGGCTATTACAAATATCGCTAACCCTAAAAACATTCTGTTCTATTTATCGTTTTTGCCTCAGTTTGCATCAACATCAGGGTCGACAGTGTCATTGTCATTTCTTATTTTAGGGAGCATCTTCGAGGTTATAGCCTTAGTGTGGTACATCTTAGTAACGTCTTTTTCAACGATGGCCACAAAAACACTTAAAGACAATAAAAAATTCAATAATATTCTCAATAAAGTATCTGGAACAGTATTTATTGCTCTTGGCTATAAGTTGATGGCTACTCATAAATCATTTTCTGGAAAAGGTATGATTTTACAATATTGAGAGACTCGAACTGCTAAAAAAGATACCAAACCTTTGGTATCTTCTTTTTTTGGTTATTGCATCAGAGTAATCAAATCTCTCTATATTGATGATGTTGAATTAATGGCATGTTCTTCTTATCTCCTGCATTTTAACAAGCACGATTTGGCTCATATGAGAGTTATATGCATAAAACACTTATAATTAGGAATTCATGAAAATTCAAACAAAAAAGTGCTAAATACCCTTTACAAATTACGACAAATACTTGATGTTTTTTGCAATCCAACCTTATTTTATGACAAATATATGAATATTTTGTCACATTGTAAAAGATGTACTTGTTTTATATATTTAAATTGAGAGGAGGTCATATAAAGAACGAATATTCAAATTAGTATGAATTTATCGGGAGGTAGATTCATAAAACAATTAAATAATGGGAGTGGGAGTCTATGAGAAAGGGCTTTGTGCCTAAAGCTTACATACTGAATCTTAGGAAAACCCTAATGATTTTTGCAGTCTTGTTATTGATTGCTGGCAATGTGTTGACTGTTTTGCCAAATCATATTCATGCTGAAGATAATACAGAGGTAACTCAAAGTGCAGATACGACTTGTCCAGCTCCAGTCGCATTGATTAATGGAAGCTTTGAGCAAGGTGCTGCGAGAGGATCTGCAGTCAATGGTTCGGGTATCTATTATTACGAATCCGAGGTTCCTGGCTGGAAGACGACTGATGATGCAGCTGGCTATAAAGTAATTGAAATATGGAACCATGCTCAGAATCTTCCTTCTGGTGCAAAGGATTATCCTGCACCTCCTGATGGAAAGCGGTGGGCAGAATTAAACGCCATGGAAAATGGGATGTTGTACCAAGACGTGAAAACAACGCCCGGACAAACGATTTATTGGCGCTTATCCCATATGGCACGCGCAGCAGGTGTTGACACCATGCAGGTTCGCATCGGGGCAGCGACTCAGAATCCGTACGATACAGTCGTCCAAAAACAAATGTCTGATGGGAGAACAGCTTGGGGAACTCATACAGGCTCTTATACTGTACCAGCAGGACAGACTACAACCCGGTTCGGTTTTGAAGCGGTGAGTTCAGCCAGTGGAAGCATAGGAAACGGTAACTTTTTAGATGATATTTTCCTTGGAACAGAACCATGTGTGACAGCAAATAAGTCAGTCTCTCCACAGGGTGAGGTGCATCCCGGAGATGAATTAACATATGCGGTTCAAGTCAAAAACCAAGGTGGAGACGTTGCTGCGGATGCAAGCTTTTCCGATGCAATTCCAGAGGGAACTGAATACGTTCCGGGATCATTAAAATTAATTAACGGTTCGACAACAAAGAATTTAACTGATGCATCCGATGGTGATGAAGGCAATTTCGATGGAAATAAAGTAAATATTACATTAGGAAATTTACCGAACACGAACGACTTGCCTAATGGGATGACTGTACAGTTTAAAGTGAAAGCCAAAACAGGTTATGCAGGCAAAGAAATTTCTAATAAAGCGCAAATAAACTATAACAGTTTATTAACGAATACAAGTAAAACAACCGAATCAAACGAAGTAACGACTCCGGTTGTTTTTAAAGATCCTGTACTTGAATCAAAGAAAACGTCTGCTATTAAGTCAAAAGCGGATGGCAACCAGGATGCAGACCATCCGGAAGTGGGAGATACGCTCCTTTACACGATACAAACTCGGAACACTGCTGAAGACAGTCAGGTGAAAAACCTTGCTATTTCAGATGTGGTGCCAGTAGGCTTAGACTATGTTCCAGGCTCACTAAAAGTAGACGGTGCCTCTGTCAGTGATGATCAGGATGACGACAAAGGACAATATACTGATGGCAAAGTGTCAGGACAGATTGGTAATGTAACTGATACAGAATGGCATAATGTGACCTTTGAAGTGAAAGTGAAGCCTGGTCAAGCAGGAAAAAATATTATCAATACGGCAAGCATTTCAGGAGATAATATCCAAACACCGGATAAGCCAAATAATGAAGTGAAAGTGTATCCTAGGAACCCTGCTTTAGAATCAAAGAAAACAGCAGCAATTAAGGAAAAAGTGGAAGGAAACAAATATCCTGACCACCCAGAAGTAGGAGACACGCTTCTTTACACAATACAAACACGAAATACGGAAGAAGACAGTGAGGTAAAAGCCCTTACAATCTCAGATGCCATACCAGATGGACTGGAATACGTTTCAGGCACTCTGAAAGTAGACGGTACAGCAGTCAGCGATGCTCAAGACGATGACAAAGGTGATGTGATAGATGGCAAAGTGTCAGGCCAAATTGGCGATGTAACTGATACAGAATGGCATAACGTTACCTTTGAGGTGAAAGTAAAAGCCGGCCAAGCTGGTGAAACGATTAAGAACACGGCTACCGTTACAGGCAGTAACATCGAGACACCAGATAAGCCAAGCAATGATACTGAGATTTATCCAAGAAAGCCGGATGTAGAATCGAAGAAAACCGCAAGCCTTCAGGAAAAAGCGGATGGCAATAAAGATGAGAAACATCCAGAAGTAGGAGATACACTTCTTTATACAATCGAAACGAGAAACACAATTGAGGACAGTCTGCTGAAAGATCTCATCATCTCAGATGAACTTCCGGATGGATTAGAATACGTTTCAGGTTCTTTAAAAGTAGACGGTACAGCAGTCAGCGACGCCCAAGATGATGATAAAGGCGATATGACAGATGGCAAAGTGTCAGGTCAAATTGGTGATGTGACTGATACGGAATGGCATACTGTTACATTTGAGGCGAAAGTAAAAGCCGGCCAAGCTGGCGAAACAATTCAAAATATGGCTAGCATTACTGGCAGTAACATGGAAACTCCGGATAAGCCGAAAAATGAAGTTGATATTTATCCGAGGAATCCTGTTTTAGAGTCAAAGAAAACAGCAAGTATTCAAGTAAAAGCAGATGGCAATAAAGAAGAGAACCAGACACAAGTGGGAGATACCCTTCTTTATACAATCCAGACGAGAAACACGGTTGAGGACAGTCTGGTGAAAAATCTCGTCATCGCAGATGAACTTCCAGAAGGCCTAGAGTATGTTTCTGGAACGCTAAAAGTAGACAATAAAGCCGTCAGTGACGCCCAAGATGATGATAAAGGCGATATGACAGACAGCAAAGTGTCGGGTCAAATTGGTGATGTGACTGATACGGAATGGCATACTGTTACCTTTGAAGTGAAAGTGAAAGCTGGACAAGCTGATCAGAAAATTGTGAATACTGCCAGCGTCACAGGTGACAATATTGATAAACCAGACAAACCAAGCCATGAAGTCAAAGTTTATCCAAGAAATCCAGTGTTAGAGTCAGAAAAGACAGCGAAGAATCTGGATTCCGATAAAGAGAAGTATGAAGCAGGAGATACGGTTGTTTACACGATCAAAACAAGAAATACAGTAGCAGACAGTAAAGTAACTAATCTCGTCATCGCAGATGAACTTCCAGAAGGACTCGAATATGTTTCTGGGACACTCAAAGTAGACAATAAAGCGGTTACAGATGCTAAAGACGACGACAAAGGTGATGTGACAAAAGGCAAAGTATCAGGCCAGTTTGGCGATGTGACCGATACGGAATGGCATACTGTTACATTTGAAGCGAAAATTAAAGCTGGTCAAGCGGGTCAAAATATTGTCAATACGGCTAGCATTAGCGGTGACAATACTGATAAACCGGATAAACCAAGCCAGGAGGTCAAAGTTTCTCCGAAAGATCCAGTTTTGAAGTCGGAAAAGTCAGTAAAAAATCTCGATTCAGGTAAAGAGAAATATGAAGCAGGGGATACAGTTGTTTACACGATCAAAACGAGAAATACAGTAGCAGACAGTAAAGTAACTGATCTCGTTATTTCAGATAAACTTCCAGACGGTCTGAAGTATATTGAAGGCAGTTTGAAAGTAAGCCATGATGGCAAAGGAAGTTTTGTAAACGGCAAGGTATCCGCTGATTTTGGCGATGTCACTGACACTGAATGGCGGACTGTAACATTCCAAGCGAAAATCGAGTCCGGATATGCGGAAAAAACGATTAAAAACGTGGCAACCGTTGATGGCGGCAACATTGATGATCCTGATAAACCGGGAACAGACATCAAAGTTGACCCGAAAGATCCTAAGCTGGAATCAAAGAAAACAGCCTCCATTAAGGAAAAAGCTGATGGAAATAAAGATGCGGACCATCCGGAATCGGGCGACACGCTTCTTTACACAATTCAAACCCGAAACACGATGGAAGACAGCCTTGTCAAAAATCTTGTCATCTCGGATTCTCTTCCGGAAGGATTAGAATATGTTTCCGGAACATTGAAAGTAGATGGTACAGCGGCAAGTGATGATCAAGACGATGATCAGGGGTATTTTGCCGACGGTAAGGTGTTAGGTGAGTTTGGCAATGTGATCGATACGAAATGGCACTCTGTGACGTTCGAAGTGAAAGTGAAGTCTGGTCAAGCAGGAAAAGACATTGTCAACATTGCGAACATCAGCGGCGACAATATCACAACTCCTGACAAACCGAGCCATGAAGTGAAGGTATATCCGCGAATTCCTGTTTTAGAATCTGAAAAAACAGTGAAGAACTTGGATTCAGATAAGGAAAAGTATGAAGCAGGGGATACAGTAGTATACACCATTAAAACCCGAAATACAGTATCCGACGGTAAAGTAGAAAATCTTGTGATTTCAGATAAACTTCCAGACGGATTGAAGTATGTCGAAGGCAGCTTGAAAGCGAGCAACGGTGGGGAAGCAATAATCAAGGACGGCAAGGTTACTGCTAACTTTGGCGATGTCACTGACACTGAGTGGCGGACTGTGACATTCCAAGCGAAAATTGAGTCGGGATATGAAGGCAAAACGATTACAAACGTGGCAACTGTCGAAGGCAGCGGTATTGATAAGCCAGATAAGCCTAAAGCAGAGATGAATGTTGTATCGAAAGGCTCTGAAAAACCAAGCAGCTCTGATCCTTCTGATGAGCCAAGTAAATCAACGCCATTAACACCAGAAAAAACAGGTGAAAAGACAAATGCCGGAAATGAGCTTCCGGATACAGCGACAAATAATTATAATATTCTTCTTGTTGGTTTTGGATTATTGTTAATTGGATGTGTCCTCTGGTATTTTAGAAGGAAAAGAAATGCCTAAATGCAAATCATAAAAAAAGCGTTTCCTTTGTTTATCATAGCTGCCGGACTCATTTTCATAGGCTATGGGGTCTGGAAAGTGGTGGATACCAATCAAAAGACAGCTGAAGCTTTAGAAGAAGCCAAGCTGGCAGCGGGACATCCTGAAACCAAAAAAAGCAAGGAGAAGGACACTTTTAAACCCAATGTCGGGGAAGCTGTCGGTGTTCTTGAGATTCCTAAAATAAACGCAGAGCTTCCGATTGTAGAGGGAACAGACGCAGATGATTTGGAAAAGGGCGTCGGGCACTACAAGGAAAGTTATTATCCAAATGAAAACGGACAAATTGTATTATCGGGACATCGGGATACCGTCTTTCGCCGGACAGGGGAACTAAAAAAAGGTGATCAATTAAAGATTCTGCTGCCATATGGGAGTTTTCAGTATAAGATTGAGAACATGAAAATTGTCGATAAAAATGATACTTCCATTCTTACGCTGCAGCATAAGAAAGAGGAGCTCATTCTAACTACATGTTATCCATTTTCATACATTGGAAATGCTCCAAAGCGATATATCATTTATGGAAAACGCATATGAGAAAATCTAGAAGGCTGACGAATTTTCGTCAGCCTTTTTATAATAAGGAAGAAATTAAAATTCTTAAATCGATATAAATGAAAAATGTAGGCGTTACTGTTTTGGCTCACCATTTTAGAAATGATGGCAAATCAAAAAAAGGAGTGTAATGAAAACAAGCTTTCATAACCAGTGATATGGATTTACTATGTTGAGGTCCTAGTGGGTGAATAACCCGTAGAGGTTCAAGTTCTTTACGCATCCCAATAATACCAAGGGTTTTAATCATCTTTTGGTGTTACTTTTTTGCGGAAAATACGGCAACAAATGTACCGCATTGTGGAGTCCACTAAAAAAGTGCTGACCTCTGCACAACATCGTTGCGTGAGTCTGCACTTTCACCGATTATGGGGGAGTTTATTTTAATCCGTTGTTAGCCGCGCCGATACTTGGCTTTTAGAGGCTTTTTTTAAGTGGCTAAAACCAACAAATTTTTTGCTTTCTTCATCCCATAGGCGGAACTTTAACGACTTAAGACTTGTTGCCAGTGTAATGGTCGGGACGTTTTGCAATGGTTCAGTGTTGTTATGCACTTTTTCAAGCTTATAGTTTGGGACTCTTGGGCTTAAGTGATGAACATGATGGAAACCGATATTGCCTGTTAGCCACTGCATGACTTTTGGAAGCTTATAGAAAGAGCTTCCTTCAACTGCTGCTTTTACATATTCCCAATGCTCATCTTCTTCAAAATAAGAATCCTCAAACGTATGCTGAATATAAAACATCCAAATTCCGAGAGATCCCGATATCATAAAAATCGGCACCTGAACCAGCAGGAAGTTCTGCCAGCCAATAGCCCAACATAAAAGTGCTGCCAAAGCGACGATCCCCAGGTTCGTTACATACGTATTCATCCGTTCTTTGCGTTTTGCCCCTTTTCGATTAAAACGATTGGTAACCCCGAAGACATAAATCGGCCCAATAATAAACATAACAAACGGATTTCTGTACAAACGGTACATTATTTTTGTTTTAATTGAGGCTTCCTTATATTCCTCAACGGTCAGTACCCAAATATCGCCTGTACCGCGTTTGTCCAGGTTGCTGCTTGTCGCATGATGGACAGAATGGTCGTGTGCCCAATGATCAAAAGGATGCAGAGTCAGAATTCCTGTTAATGTTCCAAAGATTCGATTCGCCTTTCTGTTCTTAAAAAAGGAATAGTGGCAACAATCATGAAAGATGATGAAGGTTCTCACTAAAAAGCCTGCCGCAACGACAGAAAACGCTAATGTAAGGAAATAAGAGATCGACAAGCTTTTATATGCCAAACACCATAACAGGAAAAACGGTACCAATGTGTTAATGATTTGACAAATACTTTTGTGTAAATCGGACTTTTCATAAGGTGTAATCAGTTTTCTCAAAGTCCTTAGGTTTTGTTCTTTCATTTTTAAAAGTTTCCCCTTCCCTGGTGATCTTCTAAGTGAGAAAACGTTTTATAGCCTTTGAAGGCCCAACGTCATACACTACTTATATGATAAGTATTCTTCCCATCCAACTGTGAAATTATTGGAAATGATAAACTGACTTCCAGTTCAATTCCATCTTTATTAGCGAGTCAGCCGGAATACAAAAAGTGTATGAAGATTATACCCGGCTCTTTACCGGGCCAAACTCTCTCACTGCTCCCCTATGGGAATCGATGACCGTGAACATTGATTGTTTGAGGAAAAGAGGTTTTTGACAGAGATAATGAAGTAATGGGGGTATCCATGAGTGACTGTTTGGAAATATCTGCAGAAACAAGTTTTACAAGTGAACAGCCCTGCTTTTAAAAGATTATCTTGCACTTGAACAGGAAACAGCTGAGCTTTTTGACAATCATCAATAAAGCACTATTAAGCAAAGAAAAAGGTTTGAAGACACTTGTGATTCATTTTCACGATGTTTTCAAACCATAGTTATTAATAGGCCTCTTATTCTGCACTGGCATCCACATGTTTAACAAATAATGCCATGAATAAAAAGAAAATATTAATTTGCAGTTATTTCCGATTCCTGATATAATAAAGAAGAATTATTTTTGTTCGGTGTAAAGGATAGTATGAAGATTGACTTTTCGTCTTGATGATACTTTGGGCAAGGATAGTATATACTGTGTGGTTACACACTAGGAGGCAACAAAAATGGAACAAGGTACAGTTAAATGGTTTAATGCAGAAAAAGGTTTTGGCTTTATCGAACGCGAAAATGGAGACGATGTATTCGTACACTTTTCTGCAATCCAAAGTGACGGATTCAAATCTTTAGACGAAGGTCAAAAAGTAACGTTTGACGTTGAGCAAGGTGCTCGTGGAGCTCAAGCTGCTAACGTTCAAAAAGCTTAATCTTAAATCGTTTATACAAACAGGCTCTTTATATAGGGCCTGTTTTTTTATGTCTATATAATACTCAATAAAAAACCCTACTCAACGTTCGAGTAGGGAGATGCTACAAGGTAATAGAAAAAGATTTAAAACTTTAAAGGTTTGTTTACAGTATAACATACTGGGTTGACAATATGCGGAATGTATATAAATTAATTACTTTTCTTTTCGAATACAACTACATTTTCTTTTTTCACTAACTGCCCGTAAATGTAAGTACAAGACTTCATAATCTCAAGTCCTACAAATCATTTTCAGATAACCTCGATTAAAAAAGATATTTTCTTTTCCTGTCCAAATGCTTGGTAGCCGTTAGTCGGGACCAATACTATTTTAGCGAGGAAGCAAAAAACCAGTGGATATATAAGAAATTCTTAAAGATAGGGTGGAAATTGATTCTTTTTTCTTCTAGAAATAATCACTTAGAGATACCTAAAACAATGAAAGCCCTACCTCTCTTTCATCCTTACGGCTCCTTGTCCGTGCCAGTGTGAATCAGGATATAAAAACAAGTGACTATTTTATCGAGTTTTTTGATAAAACTTCAATAGTTCGTAGAAGAAATTTAATATAATAAAAATGGATTAGATTGTAGAATAACAAAAGAGGTTAATATTCTCAAAGTAAGTTGAAGAAGTTGAACGTTTTTGAAATGGATTTACTTTTTTATCATGATATTATCGAAAATTCAGGATATTCATGCAATACATAACCTTAGCAGAAACTTTTTATTTGTTTTTCAGTGATTCCTTTAATTACTTCCAGTTCACTAATCAAAAATTCATATGCATTATCCAACATTTTTTTTTCGCTTGAATTAAGTGCTTTTTCTTTCTTCATACGCATTAAATCACGTACAACTTCAGCACCTTCTTGTATTTCACCCGTTTTTATTTTGTCCGTGTTTATTTTATACCTTTGTTTCCATGGCAGTAACCTATCTGATTCTCCATGCTGAAAAATGTGCATAATGTGTTTTAATGCAAGTATATCGGTAACTGGTCGTATATTCGAACTCAATATTTTACGCGTTGGAATCATAACTGTCATATTACTGATTGACATTCTTATGACATAATACTGTTGTTTTTCCTCTAAGAATTCTTTTTCTTCTATGGCTTCAATTATACCTGCTCCGTGCATTGGATAAACAATGTTATCGCCAATTTGAAACATATCATCCACCTCCATATATGGGTAACCTTCTTAAGATTACCATATATGGAGGTGGATTATCAAACTTTTAATGATAACATGGTCGATTTTTTGATGTCAATAACTTTTTTAAAAACAGATTAAGCAAAAACAACATCAAAACAATAGGGAGCGTGTCGGATTCCCAATAAAGGAAAGGTCAAGTGATCCGCGTATATCCTGAAACCTCGACTAATTAACATAGATCAGTTTTTCATTGAAAATGAGTTGTTCAATCTCCCTTAGGAATTCATGACTTGGCTCAATGGCATCACAGAAATGATTTGAGTGGATATAAGCAGGAACGATATTCATGAAATGTCAGCAAAAAATATTTAAAGCACATGTTTAAGTTCTAATTTTTTTACCGATCGTTCTCAAATTTGAAAACAAGCCGGAGTCCAGAATCAGCAGTTATGAAATGTGCATAGATAGCCCTTACAATTATTTCTTATAAAAAAATGTTGGTATGAAATGAGACAGGCGGTTACTCTAACAGACATGCTGCCAGTGACATGTTTGCTAATCGATATAGGCACAAATTTAATCATAAATTTCTAACCATAATTCGTGAAGACATATAGAAATGATGAAAATGGAAGATAGAGAGGGTAATGAAAACAAGCTTTCATAACTAGTGATATGGTTTTAAATGTTGAAGACTTAGTTGGTGAATAACCCGTGAAGGTTCAAGTCTCTCGGCCCTACCAATGATACCAAGGGATGTAGACCTTTTATTAATGGTTGCCAACAATTCCAATAGCAACCATTAATAAAAGGTCGCGTTTATGAATTTTCCAAGATTGTCTCTTTATGAAACCAATGATAAGAAGAGCAAGAATGGCGATTATGTACCTAATCCAAACCAATTCAAAAGGCGGAATCACTGCGACAACAACCTTAACCACAACATACATGCCACCCCAGATACTAGCGGCTAAACTAAATATATAGAACTTAACAAGGTATTTTTCATATTTTCGTTCCCTCCGTATTTAAAATTAGGTCAATAAATGCCCTAACGGATAGAAGTAGTCACTTTACTCCATTAAGGGCGGAGAAGTGCTACTGGAACATCATTTTCAAATAGTGGAGCTAAAAACATGTTGTTATTACCTCGATTTTTAAGTTGTTTCTCATTATACGATGCCGTTTTTAAAACCAAAACCGTAAACACTTTAAGGAGATACCATTAACAGGGATAAACTTTATGAATTAATGCTTCGTATGAATTTTTTTGTATGTTAATGGTGTCATTTTCATCGCTTGTTGAAATTTACTTATAAAATAACTGGTACTGTTAAATCCAACTTGATAAGACACTTCTGTCACATTGGAGTCAGGGTGTTGCAGTAATAATAAGCTTTTTTGAATTCTATAATCCATTACATAACGTAATGGCGACTTATTCAGCATTCGTTTAAAATAACGGCAGCACTCAGAACGGCTTAGTTGGCCAGCTTTTGCAATGTCCTCTAATGTGATTTTTTCAGCATAATGGAGATGAATCCAGTTTAACATTTGTTTCATTCGATGGCTTTTTATCATTTCAGATTGATCGTACTCTAATTGAAAACCATTATTGACCAGGTTTTTCCACATTAACGTTAATTGCATGGTAATGTCGATCTCATAAAGTGATGTCTGTTGTTGAATCAATTGGTTTATTTTTTTAACAGCTTCTAGGATGTTTTTTGCCCACTGTTGATTTCCGTCCAAAAATAAATAGGATAAATTGGTTGAAAACATATAGGGCTGAACATAGCTTGAAAACAGTTCTTGAGATAAAACGAAATGGGGTGACACATTTAAGCAAATATACGTACAATCCGAGCCATCCTTTTCTTCTGCCATGTGCAGGCAGCCACTATTGATAAATAATCCATCCCCTTTTTGAACCACTATTTTTTCTTCGTTTATTTGAAAGACAGCTATCCCTTTTAGGATCAAAACAAATTGAATTTCATCATGCCAATGAAGCGGAATGTAGCCATTTATATTTTGATTGATCCTTGTCTCGTAACAGGCAACTGGCAATTCTACCGTCCGGTGCTCTGTTAATTCTTTTAAATTTTGATCGATCGCAAAATTCTTCATTCGGACATTCTCACCTCAATATATTTATATTTTTTCATTCTATTTGAGTATTTTTTATAAAGGTATGCATTTATCATAACACTATTATTATATTTATTAGTGAGGAGTCATGTATGGATACTTCCAAAAGAGGAATAGGATTGTTCTATGTTATAACAGGGGCGACATGTTGGGGAATTGGGGGTACAGTAGCCAAAAAACTTTTTCAAGAATATCAAATTGATGTCAATTGGCTTGTAACGACACGCTTGCTTACGGCTGGAATGCTACTTTTGATGCTTCAATTGTTCAGAAAGGAACGGTCTCAGGTTATTGGGGTTTGGAAAAACAAAGCGTCAGCTGTTCAGCTTCTAATTTTTGGCTTATTGGGAATGCTTGCTGTGCAGTACACATATATGGCATCCATTCAACATGGGAATGCTGCCGTTGCTACATTATTGCAATATTTATCCCCAGTCATCGTTATTATCTACTCGCTTATGCGAAAACAAACTGTTCTTGCCAAACAAGATATCATTACTGTTGTACTTGCTTTAGCGGGTTGCTTCTTTTTGTTAACAAATGGTTCAACGTCCCAACTTTCAGTGCCGGCAGCTGCAGTAGTATGGGGAGTTTTATCAGGATTTGCGGCAGCTTTTTATACTTTATATGCCGTTGGTTTATTACATAAATTTGATTCTCTTGTTGTAGTGGGTTGGGCAATGGTGATCGGCGGTTTTGCATTGAGCTTTATCCATCCGCCGTGGCAGCTTGATTTTCAGCGTTTACCCATTGAGGCGTATGCATATATCTTATTTGTGATCTTATTTGGAACAATGATTGCGTTTTGGTTCTTTATAAAAAGCTTGGAAAGCCTTTCTCCAAAAGAAACAAGCCTACTAGGCAGTCTAGAGCCTCTATCAGCAGTTGTAACAACTGTCGTTTGGTTAAAAGCGCCATTTGGTTCTTTTCAATGGGTCGGTGCTTTCTGTATTATTGGGATCACTTTAATATTGGCTTTACATAAAGAGCCTTCTATGCAGAGTGAAAAATCGATATTAAAGATTAGGAATCATGCAGATCGGGATATATAAGGGCTTTTTTTGTTTACATGAACGGTCCGGCAATGAAAAATACGTGTGAAGTTTGAGCCCTCTCGGCCGCATCAGGGATACCAAGGGTTTTGCCGCCCTTGGTATGATTTCTTCAAGAACCTTCACTACCTTTTCCCTGATCGAAAACCTTATTCTTTTTTTGCAATTGGTATCCAAATTTCACTTTTAAATGATGGGGATGTTACATCCTTATGCTCATTCCACAGTATTTCCGGGCCTTCTATTTGTTCGTAATTTGACGATGGAAACCATTCGGAATAAATGCGCCCCCATACTTCTTGCAATGTATCCGGAAATGATCCGATGGCTTCGAATACCGCCCATGTTGAGGCAGGAACTTCTAGCTGTGAGAGGTGATTTGGACACTGCTTTGTTGTAGCTGCACCAATATAGTGATCAAGTTCTCCTTTTTCCTCCGTCCGGCCTTCAGAAAAATTTGTGGATGCGCTAATGAGCCCTAATGGTGTTACATTAGAAAGCGCTTTTAGTTCACTTATTGCTTCTTCATCTAAACTTTCCCACATAGCTGCAATTTCCGGATGAATCCCTTTGAAAATAATAGGAACTCTTTTTGTAATCCCAACAATGCGAAATGCCTCTTTTTCTTCAATGCGATAGTTCATTTCACTTCCTCCTTTGATTGATAATTGGAAGGTCATTTTTGGATAAGCTTTAAGGGAATGGCCATTAAGCCTGGCTTTTGATGGGTTTACGCCATGTAAGTTTTGGAATGCCCGTGTAAAAGAATCTGGTGAGTTATAACCGTACTTGATTGCGATATCAATCACTTTTACATGGCTGTCTTTCAGTTCAAAAGCCGCAAGAGTAAGTCGTCTGCGACGAATATATTCCGATAATGAAATACCTGCAAGGAAGGAAAACATCCTTTTAAAATGATATTCAGAGCAGAAAGCAAGCTTTGCTGCTTCTTTAAAATCAATATCATGAGTGAGGTTTTCTTCAATATACTTTAATGCCCTATTCATACTTTTAAGCAAATCCATTTATTTGGCCTCCTTTAACCAAAGAATAACAGGAGTGAAATGTATCTACCCGACATTCTGTGCACAGTTTTTGCAGGATGACTTATATGAAATAAAGTAAGTGATTCACTTGTATTTTACAGGTTTTATTGAAGCATGCTGTTCATAAAAAGGCATCAATAAAAGAAAGTTATAATTGTCTTATAAGCAGCACATTCATATAATTGAGTGAAAAAGGATGCGAATCATGCCTATCAATTCTTTTGAAAACTATCCGATGAGCTGGAAGCCATCGATTGATAAAGCTGAAAAGCCTATTTATAAAGCAATTGCAGGGCAATTGGAACAGGATATTATAAACGGAGTATTATTACCTGGAACAAAACTTCCTCCGCAGCGAGAATTGGCCGATTATTTAGATTTAAATGTGAGTACGATTTCCAAAGCATTTAAAGTGTGCGAGTTAAAGGGGCTGCTGAGTGCGACTGTAGGGAGCGGCACATTTGTATCGTATGATGCGTTATCGAATGCGTATTTACTTGAGGATACAAAGCCGAAACACTTAATTGAAATGGGAGCGACACTTCCAGATCACGCTTCATATGAGCCCTTGTTACTCCAACTGAAAAACATGGTTCAGGAGGAGGATTATGAAAAATGGTTTAGCTACGGCCGGGCAGGCGAAAGCCTTTGGCAAAAAGATGCAGCTGTAAAGCTCATCCAAAGAGGCGGATTTGAAACATCCGTTGATCACATTTTATTTGCAAATGGAGGGCAAAATGCGATTGCTGCGACATTGGCGAGTCTTTGTAAGCCTGGAGATCGCATCGGAGTTGACCATCATACGTACCCTGGTTTAAAAACTGTTGCATCATTGCTTAGTGTGCAAATCGTACCGATAAAATCAGAGAACGATGAAATGAGTCCGGAGTCACTTGAATATGCGTGTAAAAACGAAAATATTAAAGGTTTGTATTTAATCCCGGATTATCATAATCCGACGACTTCCTTTATGTCTGTTGAGAATCGAAGAATGGTTGCAGACATTGCAAAGAAATATAATCTGTTTGTTATTGAAGATGCATCGTACCATCTTCTCAACAAAAATCCGCTTCCGGCACTCGCCTCATTCGCACCGCAACAGGTTATTCATATTGCAAGTTTATCAAAATCGTTAGCGCCAGGCCTGCGTTTGGCTTATGTAGCAGTACCGAGACAATATAAGGAGCCAATATCAAAGGCGCTTTATAATTTAAATATAACCGTTTCCCCGCTATTAGCTGAACTTACTGCTCGCACGATTGTATCAAATCAATTTGAAGTCTTAATTGAGAGTCATCGTGAACAAACCATTCGCAGAAATCAACTCGTAAACCGATATGTTGCGGGATATACATGTTTAGGCGTTGAAACAGGCATTTTTCGTTGGTTGTTGTTACCGGGAAAAATGTCTGGTGCCGAATTTGAAGAGTTGGCTGCGCGACATGGCGTGCAAGTGTATGCGGCTGAACGCTTTGTAGTAGGAAATAGTTGTCCTGAAAGAGCTGTAAGGGTTTCTGTCTGTGCACCGAAAACACTTGAAGAGCTTGAGCAAGGATTAATGATCCTAAGACGTTTGCTAGACGGTCTTACCTAATATTGTTTGCCATACAATTATGATATTGTATGGCTTTTTTGCGCGTGTTATGATGATCCACATCTAGAGGAAGGTTTATACAAATTTAGGCTTTTAGAAAGGAAGGTCACAATATGGCAGACAAGGACAGCGTAAATGCAATAGACGTCCATACAGCTTCGTTACAAAGCTATACCAGTTCTCCAGAAAAACAAAAATCGTTATACAAGCGTACATTATTCGTTGTGAGTATCTCACAAATTTTTGGCGGTGCGGGGCTGGCGGCAGGGGTGACTGTCGGTGCGCTTATTGCACAGCAAATGCTCGGTACTGATGCGTTTGCTGGTTTGCCTGCTGCTTTATTTACTTTAGGATCAGCAGGATCTGCATTCATTGTTGGAAGGCTTTCTCAACGTTACGGCCGTCGTACAGGTCTTTCAGCTGGTTTTATGATTGGCGGACTTGGAGCAATAGGAGTGATGATGGCAGCAATCATAAATAGTATTTTCTTGTTATTTGCTTCATTGCTTATTTACGGTGCAGGAACAGCCACAAATTTACAAGCCCGTTATGCAGGTACAGACTTAGCAAATCATAAGCAGCGAGCCACAGCTGTTAGTATTACAATGGTTTTTACTACATTTGGTGCAGTAGCGGGTCCAAGCTTAGTGAATGTGATGGGTGATTTTGCTCTATCTATTGGTGTTCCTTCACTTGCTGGTCCTTTCATTTTAGCCGCGGCAGCATATATGTTAGCAGGTGCAGTTCTTTTCATCATGCTTCGCCCAGATCCGTTAGTTATAGCAAGAACAATAGAAGCGGCAAATGAAGAGCCTGGTGATAAAGGACATTTGGCGGCTACTGAGCATACAGAAAACAAAAAAGGCATAATCGTTGGAGCAACGGTTATGATTCTTACTCAAATTGTAATGGTAGCTATTATGACAATGACACCGGTTCATATGAGACATCATGGGCATGGCTTGGGTGCAGTCGGTCTTGTTATTGGTTTTCATATAGGTGCTATGTATCTCCCTTCCCTGGTTACAGGTGTCCTTGTTGATAAGCTGGGACGTGCTGCGATGGCGATTGCTTCTGGAACGACGCTTCTTCTGTCAGGTGTAATAGCAGCATTTGCTCCGGGTGATTCTATGGTTCTTCTCGTTATTGCTTTATCTTTACTTGGATTAGGGTGGAATTTTGGTTTGATCAGCGGGACTGCCCTTATTGTAGATTCAACTGATTCCGCCACACGAGCTAAAACGCAGGGGACAGTGGATGTTCTGATTGCCTTGTCAGGAGCAGCTGGCGGAGCATTATCTGGAATGGTTGTGGCAGGTTCAAGTTACCTCGCATTATCACTGACTGGAGGGATTTTGTCCTTATTACTTATTCCGGTGGTAGTATGGTCTAGGGCCGCTAAAGTGTAGGATTGTATAACTTCCATTAATTTGTTATATTGTTAGATAAAG
>Ga0153917_1000471_pt1 | contig 26121 bp, 26 predicted proteins | sample TSFL001MetaG_FD_104695 | JGI IMG/M metagenome (GOLD analysis project Ga0153917, IMG submission 104695) | Attine ant fungus gardens microbial communities from Florida, USA - TSFL001 MetaG | ecosystem: Host-associated > Fungi > Mycelium > Unclassified | place: USA: Florida, Paynes Creek Historic... | reverse complement strand
CTTCGTTCTCACCCACAACTACACCGGCTATCCGATGGTCCGGCAGGCCCGCGAGATGATCCGGAACGGCGAGCTCGGCGCGATCCGCCTCGTCCAGATGGAATATCCGCAGGACTGGCTGACCGAGGATATCGAGAGCAGCGGCCAGAAGCAGGCCGCCTGGCGCACCGATCCCACGAAATCCGGCGCGGGCGGCTCCACCGGCGATATCGGTACCCATGCCTATAATCTCGGCTGCTTCGTCTCCGGCCTCGAACTGGAAGAGCTTGCCGCCGATCTCGACAGCTTCGTGCCCGGCCGCCGGCTGGATGACAACGCCCATGTCATGATGCGCTTCAAGGAGAAGGACGGCGTGCGGGCGAAGGGCACGCTCTGGTGCAGCCAGGTCGCGCCCGGCCACGAGAACGGCCTCAAGGTCCGCGTCTACGGCACCAGGGGCGGCCTCGAATGGGTGCAGGCCGATCCGAACTATCTCTGGTACACGCCCTTCGGCGAGCCGAAGCGCCTGATCACCCGGGGCGGCGCAGGCTCCGGCCCGGCCGCCGCCCGCGTCAGCCGCGTGCCCTCGGGCCATCCGGAAGGTTATCTCGAAGGCTTCGCCAATATCTATTCCGAAGCCGCCCGCGCCATCCATGCCAAGCGCAGCGGCGCGAAGGTCGATCCCGCCGTCACCTATCCGACGGTCGATGACGGCCTCAAGGGCATGCTCTTCGTCGATGCCTGCGTGCAGTCGTCGAAGAAGAACGGGGCCTGGGTAAAGGTGTGAGGCGGCTCAATCGGCGAAGATGCCGCCGAGGCGGATGACCATCTTCTTGTCGAAGAGCTGTTCGCGGTCGAACATCCAGTTCAGCGCGTCCCTGGCGGTCCAGGGGCGCTTGTAGGGGCGGGTGCTTGTCAGGGCCTCGAAGACGTCGCAGACCGTGGCGAGGCGGATTTCGGGGCCGATCCTGTCGGCCTTGAGCCCGGCCGGATAGCCGCTGCCGTCAAGCGCCTCGTGATGATACCGGCAGATGTCCAGGATCATCTCCGAGACGTTGCCCTGCTCCTTCAGCAGGCGATAGCCGATTTCCGGATGGTTGCGCACCACCCGCCGTTCCGCCGCCTCCAGCCCGCCGTTCTTGTTGAGAATGGCGTTCGGCACCATCAGCTTGCCGACATCGTGCAGCAGCCCGGCGACGCCGAGCTCGCGCATCGCGTCCTCGGCATAACCGAGTGAGCGCGCAAGCCGCATCATCAGCGCGCTCACCGCCAGCGAATGCACATAGGTGCCCTCGTCCTTGGTCTTGAGGCGCGTGACCTTGAGGAAGATATCGGGCGAGGCCTCGATCCGGTCGGAAATCTCGTCCGCGACCGGGTTCAGCGCCTCCACCTGCAATTGCCCCATGCGAACCGCATCGAAGCTTCCACGCAGCGTTTGCGTCGCCTGCGCCACGGTCTCGACCGTGCGCTGGCGCTCTTCCGCCTGCAATGTCGAGGGAGCGGAACCGTTGATGTCGACGGTGCTCTTCTGCGGATTGACCAGCGCATAGGTGGCCGAGGTGGCGAGGATGGCGCGCAGCGTGTCGTCGGACTGGACGAGGAAGCGGCGACCGGAAAATTCGGTATCGGGGCATTCCACGGATTCGATGAACATGCCCTTGCGAACGAGATGTTTCGGAATTCGCCGTACCACGCATCTGTCTCCAGCCACCCCTGGCATTTTGGGGGTGAATTCCTAATCGTTGTTTAAGTGACCGCTGTTTTTCTGGCGACCTCGCACCAGCCGCCAAAAAAAATCGCGGCACGATTTTCCCCGCCCTCCGAACCTGTGCCTACAATCCCCCCATCCCGCCACGGATACACTGCAAGGCGTTGCAGCGAGGCGGGATCGGCGCGGGGCGGGAGGGGAAGACGCAGAAACTCTCGCACCGGGCTCGCGGAAAATGGTTCCCCTCCGGCGACACGGGGGAAGCGATCGGGCATCGGACCGGCCCTTTCGCTTCACGCCCCGAACGGCGCGCCGGGCGTGCCTGTGCGGCACACAAGGGGGCAGGAGATGGCGGATGCGTCGGCATCGTCCGCCGGGATGGACACCGTCCGGAAGGAAGCTCCTTCCGTCCGTTTCGCCATGGCGTGCGAGGCGGATGCAAAAACGGAAAGGCCCGTCCCGGAAACCGGCGAGCAACATCCCCGTCTTCTGCCTTTGCAGAGGGACCGAAGTCGCGGGCACAAACCGCTGAACGGGGCGCTGAAAGGTGCCACATACAAAAACAATCATTCGAGGCAGCTTCCAGCGCCCCGTCCGATGGCAGAAACATCCACCCGGCGTTTCGGCGTGCGGGCCGTTCGGCGTGCTTCGCGATTGACTTTTCACGAAATGGCGCTACTGCAACGTTACAGGTGCCGTTCACGCGGCGAAAAACCCTCCCGGCATAGAGAAGACCGATGATCGATCCCAAGACCCTTGCCGACCGCTTTCCCGGCGATTTCCTCTTCGGCGTGGCGACTGCCGCCTTCCAGATCGAGGGCGCGGCGAAGATGGACGGCCGCAAGCCGTCGATCTGGGATGCCTTCTCCAACATGCCGGGCCGCGTCTTCGGCCGGCACAACGGGGATGTCGCCTGCGATCACTACAACCGGCTGGAGGAAGACCTCGATCTCATCAAGTCGCTCGGCGTCGAGGCCTATCGCTTCTCCATCGCCTGGCCGCGCATCGTGCCCGAGGGCACCGGACCGGTGAACGAGAAGGGGCTCGATTTCTACGACCGCCTCGTCGACGGCCTGAAGGCGCGCGGCATCAAGGCCTATGCCACGCTCTACCATTGGGACCTGCCGCTGATGCTGGCGGGAGAGGGCGGCTGGACCGCGCGGCAGACCGCCTATGCCTTCCAGCGCTATGCCAAGACCGTCATCGCCCGTCTCGGTGACCGGCTGGATGCGGTCGCGACCTTCAACGAGCCCTGGTGCTCCGTCTGGCTCAGCCACCTCTACGGCATCCACGCGCCCGGCGAGCGCAACATGGATGCGGCGCTGCACGCCCTGCATGTCACCAATCTCGCCCATGGCCTCGGCGTCTCGGCCATCCGCGCCGAGCGGCCGGACCTGCCCGTCGGCCTCGTGCTGAACGCCCATTCGATCCATCCGGGCAGCGAAAGCCCGGCAGACAAGGCGGCCGCCGACCGCGCCTTCGATTTCCACAACGGCGTCTTCTTCGGCCCGGTCTTCAAGGGCGAATATCCGGAACGCTTCCTCTCCGCCCTCGGCCATCGCATGCCTGCCATCGAGCCCGGCGACATGGAGACGATCGCCCAGCCGCTCGACTGGTGGGGCCTCAACTACTACACGCCCATGCGCGTTGCCGACGATCCGGCTGAAGCCGCGGAATTCCCGGCGACCGTGCCGGCCCCGCCGGTGGCCGATATCAAGACGGATATCGGCTGGGAGGTCTACGCGCCCGCCCTCGGCGATCTCATCCGCAAGCTCAATGCCGACTACACGTTGCCCGACTGCTACATCACGGAAAACGGTGCCTGCTACAATATGGGCGTGGAGAACGGCACGGTGGATGACCAGCCCCGCCTCGATTACATCGCCGACCATCTCGGCGTGACGGTGGACCTCATCAACGAGGGCTACCCGATGCGCGGCTATTTCGCCTGGAGCCTCATGGACAATTTCGAATGGGCGGAAGGCTACCGCATGCGCTTCGGCATCGTGCATGTCGATTACGAGACACAGGTGCGCACGGTGAAGAAGAGCGGCCACTGGTATGGCGCGCTGGCGGGGCAGTTCCCGAAGGGGAACCATCGCGCGGGCTGAGCAAATGGGGATGCCCGCCCCTCATCCCGCTGCCGCGACCTTCTCCCCGCAAGCGGGGCGAAGGCGCAGGAGGCACGCCTTTCCCATCACGAAAGGCTTGTTGTTGGAAACAGGCATTGCATCCGTCTCTTCGCCCCGCTTGCGGGGAGAAGGTGCCGGCAGGCGGATGAGGGGCGGCTTCCCGCCGCTATTTCCCGAGATGCCGCTCGCCGCGCTTCTTCGCGAGGTCCATCTGCTTCTGCCGCTGGCGGAAGCGCATGCGGTCTTCCTCGCTGCGCTCGCTGTAGCAATGCGGACAGGAGACGCCGGCCTCATAGAGCGGGGAGGTGATTTCCTCCGCCGTCAGCGGATGGCGGCAGGCGCGGCAGAGCTTGTGCGCGCCTTCCTCCAGGCCATGCAGCACGGAGACGCGCTCGTCGAAGACGAAGCAGGCGCCCTCCCAAAGGCTCTCCTCTGGCGGCACTTCCTCGAGATATTTCAGGATGCCGCCCTTGAGGTGGTAGACCTCGTCGAAGCCCTGCTCCTTCATGAAGGCGGTCGCCTTCTCGCAGCGGATGCCGCCGGTGCAGTACATGGCGATCTTCGGCTTGTTGTGCAGGCCGGTGTTCTCGCGCACCCAGTCGGGGAATTCGCGGAAGGTCTTGGTGTTCGGATCGACCGCGCCCTTGAAGATGCCGATGGCCGTCTCGTAGTCGTTGCGCGTGTCGATGACGATCGTGTCGGGATCGGAGATCAGCGCGTTCCAGTCCTTTGGCGCGACATAGGTGCCGACGGAGCGGTTGGGGTCGATATCCTCGACGCCCATGGTGACGATCTCCTTCTTCAGCCGCACCTTCATGCGCAGGAAGGGCATGTCGCCGGCGCGGCTTTCCTTGTGCTCCAACCCGGAAAATTCCGGCTGGGCGCGCAGGAAGGAAAGCACGGCCTGGACGCCGGCATCCGGCCCGGCGATGGTGCCGTTGATGCCCTCATGGGCGAGCAGCAGCGTGCCGCGCACGCCGTTTTCCTCGCAGAGCGCCTGCAGGGGGCCGCGCAGTTCGGCAAAGCGCGGAACCGAGACGAAATGATAGAGCGCGGCGACGAGGAAGCCGTCGTTTCCAGCGGGCGAAGGGATCGTGTTTGTCATGGCCGCCACATACAGCTTTGGCGCATTTCAGGCAATGCGGCGCGGTGTAACGGATCAGGCGAGCTGGCGAAGGCTCGCGCCATTGCTGATGCCGAGCGCCATCGACTGGTTGGAATAGCGGCTTTCGCCCGTCACTTCCCGGCCCACCCAGTTGGGCAGTTCCGGCTCGTCGTGGATCGAGGAGAGCTCGACCTCGGCGATCACCAGGCCGCGATGGGTGCCGTCATAGACATCGACCTCCCAGACATGGCCTTCATGGGGCACCTTGTAGCGCACCTTCTCGATGACCTTGCCGACCGCATGGCGCAGCATGTCCTCGGCCTCGTCGCGATCGATGTCGAATTCGTATTCGTCGCGCACCAGCGCGGCATGGCCGACCTTCAGCGTGATGCGCGCCCGTCCGTCGCCATAGAGGCGAACCCGCAGCGACCGGTCGTCCTGCGCGACGATATAGGCCTGCCTTATGGCGATGCCCTCGTTCGCGGCACTGCGCCATCGTTGCCCCGATACCAGGAACTTCCGCTCGATCTCTTTTGCCATAGGCATGCTTTCGCTGTTGGAGATGGGCTTGGGCGAGGCAAACTCTACACGATAAGTGTGTCATGACAAGGCCATGAATCATGCTTTAGGCTCGACACGACGTCGCGGACGCGGTATGCCGCTCTCAATTCAATCGTTTTAAAAGGTGGTGCCATGCGCGAGAAAAACGCCAAGCTCCTTTCCGTCCTGAAGCTGCAGCCGGTGGTGCCGGTGCTGGTCGTCGATGACGTCAAGACGGCGGTTCCGCTCGCGCGGGCGCTGGTCGCCGGCGGGCTGAAGGCCATCGAGATCACCCTGCGCACGACGGCCGCACTGGAGGCGATCCGCGCGGTCGCCAACGAGGTCGAGGGCGCCGTCGCCGGTGCCGGCACGATCCTCAATGCCGCGCAGTACGAGGCGGCGGTCGAGGCGGGCTCGCAGTTCATCGTCAGCCCCGGCACGACGCAGGAGCTGATCGATGCGGCGGCGGATTCCGAAATCCCGCTGCTGCCGGGCGCGGCCACCGCCAGCGAGGTCATGGGCCTGCGCGAGGAGGGCTACCAGGTCATGAAGTTCTTCCCGGCCGAACAGGCCGGCGGCGCGGCCTATCTCAAGTCGCTGTCCTCGCCGCTCGCCGGCACGCTGTTCTGCCCGACGGGCGGCATCTCGCTTTCCAATGCGCGCGATTATCTCTCGCTGCCGAATGTCGTGTGCGTCGGCGGCTCGTGGGTCGCGCCGAAGGATCTCGTCGCCAAGGGCGACTGGGCGGGCATCGAGAAGCTTGCCGCCGAAGCCGCCGCCCTCAAGGGCTGAAGGCAGGATCGACGGAATTGCGGACGGGCGGCCATCGGCCGCCCGTCATGCATTTGTAATTTGAAAGGGGCACTCCTATCTTGCCTTGCAGCCGGCTTCTTGCCGCGACAGGAGAAACGGAGACGCCCATGTTCGACCCCAAGACGTTGCTCGACCAGTTCCTCGGCTCGCAGGTGCCGGGCGCGGGCGGAACCGTGCGCGACCGCGCCGGCCAGGTCACCCAGCTCGCCAAGGACAATCCGCTTGCCACCATCGCCATTGCCGGCGTGCTGCTCGGCACGGATGGCGGGCGCAAGGTCGCGGGCTCGGCGCTGAAGCTCGGCAGCCTCGCCGCCATCGCCGGCCTCGGCTACCAGGCCTACAAGAATTATCGCGACGGGCAGAACCCGGCGGAGACCGCGCAGGCCGGCACGCCGGAGCTCCTGCCGCCGCCGGTCGATTCCGGCTTCCACCCCGAGGCGGTCGGCACCGATTTCGCCCTCGTCCTCGTGCGCGCCATGATCGCCGCCTCGCGCGCCGACGGCCATATCGACGATGCCGAGCGCGCCCGCATCATGGACAAGCTGAAGGTCTCCGGGCTCGGCGCCGATGCCGCCCGGTTCCTCGAGGACGAGCTTGCCAATCCGGTCGATCTCGACGCGATCGTCGCGGCCGCGACGACCGAGGAGCAGCGTGTCGAGCTTTATACCGCCTCGCGCCTTGCCATAGAGCCGAAGACGCGCGCCGAGCGCGGCTATCTCGATCTTCTCGCCGGGCGCCTCGGCCTTGCCGATGCGCTGGTCGACCATATCGAGGCGACGGTTTCGGCCGCGACCGTCTGACATTTACGGGGAGCGGCCGAACGCCGCTCCCTGCTTTGCCGATTGCTTCGGCCCGCCGGCTGTTCTATCCCTTCGGCAGGACCGAAGGAGGATTTTCATGCGCGATCTCAAGGACTGGAAAGGTTGCCCGCCGCCGGCGCCGGTGACGCTCGAAGGGCGCACAGTGCGCATCGAGCCCTATGATCGCGCCAGGCACCTCCAGCCGCTCTGGGATGCCTTCGGCGGCATGGCGATCAACCCGCTGCTGCGCTACTTCACGCAGGCCGACTTCTCGGGCATCGAGGGTTTCGACACGTGGTCGGAAGGCGCGATCAAGTCCGGCTGGGTGCGCGAGGTCATCGTCGACAAGGCGAGCGGCAAGCCGGTCGGCATGGCGCATTACATGCGGCCGGATCCGGCCAACGGCGTCGTCGAGATCGGCGGCATCGCCCATGGCGGCGGCATGTCGCGCTCGCCGCTCTCCACCGAGGCGCAGTATCTCCTCGCCAAGCACGTCTTCGAGGATCTCGGCTACCGCCGCTACGAGTGGAAATGCCATAACGACAACGCGGCCAGCAAGCGCACCGCCGCCCGCCTCGGCTTCACCTTCGAAGGCGTCTTCCGCCAGCACATGCTCTCCAAGGGCGAGAACCGCGATACCGCCTGGTTCTCGATCATCGATAGCGAATGGCCGGTCGTCGCCAAGGCCTTCGATACATGGCTCCTTCCGGAGAACTTCGATGCCGAGGGACGGCAGAAGCGCAGGCTGGAGGATATCCGCGCCGAGATCGCCAAGGCGGACGCGGCGTGAGCGGCGAGGCCAAGGGAAAGTCGGCAGCGCTTGCGGCACTGCTCATCCTGCTCGGTACGGGTGTGGTGTTCTATTTCCTGCCGCGCATGATGGTCGCGCTCGGCAATGTCTCGCCGTGGCTGGCGGGCGCCTTCGGCGCACTGCTGGTGCTCGGCTTCTTCCTCGTCTTCTGGCTCAGGGCGCGCTACCAGCGCAAGCGCGGCAACTAGAACGTCTGTTCCAACGCAATTCCGGACGCAAAACCGCTTCGCACTTTTGCTGGAATTGCTTTAGCCCTGCAGCGAGGCTCCGAGCAGGAGCAGACCCATGATCATCACCAGCGTCGCCCCGGCGATCTCGATGGCGGTGCCGACGCGCAGCGCCGCCGAGCCGTTGCCGGCGAAGCGCACGGCCGCGCCCTTGGCGGTGACGGCGAGCGTAGCGAGGGTCGAGACCGTGATGGCCGTGCCGATCGACATGGCGAGCACGGCGAGCACGCCGCCGAGATAGAGGCCGTTCAGAAGCGCGAAGCTCAGCACGATGAGCGCGCCCGAGCAGGGGCGCAGTCCCACGGCGACGATGGCCGACCACGCCTCGCGCAGCGCGAAGCGGTCGCCTTTCAGCAGCGACGGATCCGGCGCATGGGCGTGGCCGCAGGTCGAGCAGACCTCGCCCGCATGATGGTGATGATGCGCATGGCCGTGCACCTCGACCGCCTGCACGCCGAGCCTGGACACGCGGGGGGCGGGGCGGAGCTTGCGGAAGAGAAGCCAGGCACCGAAGAGGGCGATGAGGGCATAGCTGCCGGTTTCCAGCGCCCGCGTCGCATCCGTCATCGAGACCGTGGTGCCGCGCAGGAAGAGATAGGCGGCGCCCACCAGCAGGATGGCGACGACGCCCTGCAGGATGGAGGAGAGGAAGGAAAGCGCGACGCCGCGCTTCAACTCCACCTCGTTCGCCAGCATATAGGAGGAGATGACCGCCTTGCCGTGGCCGGGGCCGGCGGCATGGAAGACGCCGTAGGCGAAGGAAAGGGTCACGAGCGTCGAGGCCGCCCACGGGTTCTGGCGCATGTCCTTCAGCGCGCCGGTCATCAGCCGGTAGAAGCCCTGCTGCTGCCCGTTGATCCAGGCAAAGAGGCCGCCGAAGGCGCCGGTCGTGTTGAAGCCGGGCTCCGCCGAGCCGATGCCGAGCGGCGACTGGGCGTGGGCGAGGGTTGCCGTCGCCGCGACGGCAAGAGCCAGCGTGACGAGCGAAAGGGCACGGCCGCGACTCAGCATGTGACCTCCAGCCGGGTGGCGAAGAGTTTCGACATGTCGGTGCCGGTCGGGTCGTTGAAGAAGGCGTCGGTCAGGCTGCTCTGGTTCTGCGAGAGCACTTCGTCTGGATCCGGCCGCACCACCTGGTGCTTGCAGGCATCGAGCTTGTCGCCGACGGTCACGAGGTCGCTGTCGGAGGCGAAGTCCATCGAGGCATACATGGTGGGATCGTAGACGCCGAAGGTGAGCTTGCCCTTGAGCGGCATGACCTCGCCGGGCTTGACCGTGAAGAACATCAGGAGCTGGCCGTCCTTGAAATCGACATTGATCACGTCCGGCTTGGCGACCTTCAGCGTCCTGCCGTCCTCGGTGATCGTCGTGTAGTAGTTGAACTCCTCCAGCGATTCGAGCACCGTCTTGCCGACCTCGGCCAGTTCGTCCGGATCGAGCTGGCCGTTGCTGTTCTTGTCGAAATCCATGACGACGCTGGCCGAGAACATCTCGTCGAAGCGCCAGACATTGCGCAGCTCGCTGATCGTCCCCCCTTCATCCGCCACCACCTCCAGCCGGGCTTCGGCGAAGATGTGCGGATGCGCCAGCGCGGCGACGGGGGCAAGAAGGGCCGTGCCGGCGACGAGGAGAGGAAGGAATCGCATGGGTTTTCAAACCTCCCGGGCGGCGTGAATCGGCCGGATGAATGGAACGGAAATGGGTCGGAATTGGGACCTTGCTATGCTTCCACGCCCGGATTGCGGCGGAACCAGGCGTGCAGGAAATCGACGAAGGTGCGCACCTTGGCCGGCAGGTAGCGCCGGTGCGGATAGATCGCATAGATGCCGCGGTCCGTCGGAAGATAATCCTCCAGGATCGAGACGATGCGGCCCGAATCGAGGCACGGGCGGGCGATGAAGGCCGGCACCTGCGCGACGCCGAGGCCGCTTGCCGCCGCGCGCACGGCCGCCGTCGGGCTGTTCACCTCGATATGGCCGGCGACCGGAACGGAAAAGCTTGCGCCCTTGTCGTCGATGAAGCGCCAGTTGCTGTGCGACCTGCCGTTGGTGTCGATGATGCAGGGCAGGCGCGCAAGATCGCTCGGATGGTTGATCGGGCCGGCATGTTCGAGGAATTCCTCGGTCACGCAGATCTTCAGGTAGAAATCGCCGAGCTTGCGGGCGATGAGGGCGGAATCCTCCAGCCGCGTGATGCGGATCGCCACGTCGAAGCCTTCCTCGACGAGATCGACGAAGCGGTCGTCCGAGACGATCTCCAGCGAGAGCTCGGGATGCTCGCGGCCGAAATCGATCAGCGACTGGCCGATATCGGCATCGACGAAGGTGCGGGGGGCGGAGACCTTCAGCTTGCCGCGCAGGTCCGTGTTCTTCTCGCGCACGAGATCGGCGAGGTTGTCGATCTCCTTCAGGATGTCGGAGGCGGTGCGGTAATAGGTATGGCCCGCCTCGGTCATCGAGAACTGGCGGGTCGTGCGGTTGAGCAGGAGCGTTCCCAGCTCGTCCTCCAGTTCGCGCACATATTTCGACAGCAGCGCCTTGGACCGGCCGGTCTTGCGCGAGGCGGCGGAAAAGCCTTCGGCGTCGACGACGTCGATAAAGGCCCGGATTCGGGTCAGTGTATCCATGTATCCCCACTTGGCTGCCCGCGCCCATCCCGGCGGGATGCGAGGTCGGCGAGCCTCCGGCCGAAATGCGGTGGCCGGCATGTTATAAACGATCTTCGAAAACCAGTCCGGCGAATGTCGTGGCTGTCACAATATTTTCAATAGCAGCCTGCAAAAAACCTCTTGATTACGACAGCGATTCTTCTTATCTCCGCGCTTGCCCAAAGTCGCACGTGCCTGTGGGTGTCCGCCGACCCTCGATTTGGTGAGGATCATCGGTAAGGTACCTGGACCTAACCGCTCCAGTCGCTATTCCGGCCAACCGGGAAATGCGAGGACATCTTGAAGCAACGACGGTGCGGGCCTTTCTGGTGTCTGCCGGCTTTCCATCAGCCGGGGTTACTGAAGAGGCACACCTTCATTGCCGGAAGTGCGGTCGGGTTCTCCCGCCAATCCATGGCAGACAAAGCCGAATTGAAGCCTAGGCGGGCTTCGGTTCACCGTTCGCGCATTTGCGCATGCTTGGTTCCGGGGTCTCCACCGGCTGGTTCCAGAGCGTTGCCGCATCTGCCCTTTGTCCTCTGGGGTTTCCCCGGAGCAACCTGGATATGGGGAATACCGAGATGGCTTCTGCACGTATTATCGACTTCCTGAACACCCGACGTCCCGACGGCCCGTGCCTCGTGGTCGACCTCGATGTCGTGCGTGACAACTTCAAGGCCTTCCGCCACGCGCTGCCCGACAGCGCGATCTACTATGCCGTGAAGGCCAATCCCGCGCCGGAAATCCTGCGCCTCCTCGCCTCCATGGGCTCTAACTTCGATTGCGCGTCCGTCGCCGAAATCGAAATGGCGCTCGATGCCGGCGCGACCGCTTCGCGCATCTCCTTCGGCAACACGATCAAGAAGGAACGCGACGTCGCCAAGGCGCATGCGCTCGGCGTCTCGCTCTTCGCCGTCGACAGCCATGAGGAAGTCGAGAAGATCTCGCGTGCCGCCCCCGGCGCGCGCGTGTTCTGCCGCGTCCTGACGGATGGCGAAGGCGCCGAATGGCCGCTGTCGCGCAAGTTCGGCTGCGTGCCGCAGATGGCCGTCGACGTGCTCGTCTACGCGCACCAGCTCGGCCTCACGTCCTACGGCGTCTCGTTCCATGTCGGCTCGCAGATGACGAAGCTCGACGCCTGGGATTCGGCCCTTGCCGATGCCAAGCGCGTCTTCGTGCAGCTTGCCAAGCAGGGCATCGAATTGAAGATGGTCAACATGGGCGGCGGCTTCCCGACGAAGTACCTGCGCGACGTTCCGTCCGCCGAAGCCTATGGCCAGGCGATCTTCGGTGCGCTGAAGAAGCACTTCGGCAACCAGATCCCGGAAACCATCATCGAGCCGGGCCGCGGCATGGTCGGCAGTGCGGGTGTGATCAAGGCGGAAGTCGTCCTCGTCTCGAAGAAGTCGGACAACGACAACCACCGCTGGGTCTTCCTCGACATCGGCAAGTTCGGCGGCCTCGCCGAAACCATGGACGAGGCGATCCGCTACCCGATCCGCACCGAGCGCGACGCGGACGAGATGGAGCCCTGCGTGCTCGCCGGCCCGACCTGCGATTCGGCCGACGTGATGTATGAGAAGAACATGTATCCGCTGCCGATCACCCTTTCGATCGGTGACGAGGTTCTGATCGAGGGCACCGGCGCCTATACGACGACCTACTCGGCCGTCGCCTTCAACGGCTTCGAGCCGCTCAAGGCCTACGTCATCTGACGACCGGGCGCTCCCGTCCCTGCGGGAGCGCCAGCTTCACAATTCATTCCGGATACCGTTTGAATCGGTTTTGAGTTCGGGAGGCCAAGATGGCCACTGTTCTTGATTCTGTCCGCGCGTTCTTCGCGCATGCCGCCTTCACCATCGACCGGGAAAATGCCGGCGACGTCGTCGCGCGCGAGCGTCTGCTCGACCGCGTCATGGGTGAGGCCCGCTTCCGCAAGTCCTCGGAAAAGCTGCGCCGGGGCCGCCTGCCGGCCGAGGGCCTCGCCCTCGTCGCGCGCGATGCGGACGGCCATGTCATCGGCACGGTGCGCCTGTGGGATGTCGAGGCGGGTGTCGATGCCGACGGCAATGCCGTGCCGGCCTTGCTGCTCGGCCCGCTCGCCGTCGATTGCGCGCATGAGGGCAAGGGCATCGGCGGTGCGCTGATGCGCGCGGCGATCACCGAGGCGCGCGACCGCGGGCACGGCGCGGTGCTGCTGGTCGGCGATCCGGAATATTACGAGCGCTTCGGCTTCTTCGCCGACAGGGCGCAGCATCTCGTCATGCCCGGCCCCTTCGAGCGCCGCCGCTTCCTGGCGCTGGAGCTGAAGGACGGCCGGCTGGCCGGCGCGGCCGGCATGCTCGTCGCAAGCGGCCGGCGCCTTTCGGCGCCGTTGCGCAAGGCGGCTTGACCCCGCGCAATTTGACTTTTCCGGCTTGCTACGTTATCGGGACGGCAGGGTAAGAGCCCCTGCCGTCCGCGAGCGCAAGCTTTGGTGAAGTCTCTCTCAGAAACGATCGGTCTTCCAGCATCAGGCATGCGAACCGGCGGCAATGCGGACTCCCTCCGAAACGACGCATGCACCGACTGGAGAGACGACATGCGTCCATCATCGACGCCACTACCATCCCTCGACGCCCTGAAGGACCAGGCGAAGCGGCTGCGCGCGCGCTTTTCCGCCGAGGGGCAGGACATTTCCCATTCCCGCGCACTGGAGCTGATCGCCGCGCAATACGGCTTTCGCGACTGGAACACGCTGCATGCCGCCGTCGGCAACCGGCCGCCCTTCGATCCGTGGATGCTGGGCTCGCGCGTGCGGGGCCACTATCTCGGCCAGCCGTTCGATGCGGAGGTTCTCGGCATTCAGGCGATCACCAGCCAGCCGGGCCGTTACCGAATGACGCTGCATTTCGACGAGCCGGTGGATGTGGTGACCTTCGAAAGCTTCTCGGCCTTCCGCCAGCGCGTGAGCTGCACCATCGACGAGACGGGGCGGACCATCGAGAAGACCTCGAACGGCCGGCCGCATCTCGAACTCGAATGGTGAGCCTCAGAACGAGCCCGAGAGCCGCATTGCGAGGCCGTCGACCTTGAAGTCGGCGGCCTTGTCCGTTTCGCGGCGGACGAGGTGGCTGTATTCCAGCGCCACGGCTGTGCCCTTCGCCAGCGTATAGGTGAGGGTCGCGGTCGTCGCGGTCGTGTGGGTGCGGTAGTCGTAATAGAGCCAGTCGCTGTAGGCGTGTTCGAAGGCAAGGCCGAGCTTGAGCTTTTCCGTCAGCGCCGTTTCCAGCGAGAGGCCGACCGTGCGCACGTCCTCGCCGAGCGGGTCGTCGATATCGGCGAGCTGGATGTCGCGCGCGAGCTTCGCCTTGAAGACGGTGTCGCGCGGGAGCTGGACGGCAAGCTCCGCCTTCAGGAAGGGGCGGCTTCGCTCGACCGTCCTGCCGAGTTCCGGGCTGCCGATGCGCAGGACGCCGGCCTCGGCCATCACCGTGACGGCTTCGGCGAAGGTGCAGCCATAGGCCAGAGAGCCGCGCAGCGCATGGGCGGGATAGCGATTGAGCCGGTCCTGCTCGCCGGCGGGGATGCGGTTCGTGCGATATTGCAGCGTCGCGCCGATCTCGCCGCCGAGAAGCGGCCGGATATGGCCGGCGGTGAGGTCGAAGAGCCGGTTGTCGGCCTCGAGCTGCGTGCGGGGCAGGCCGGCTAGCGTGAAGTCCGCCTTGCCCCGGTCGAGGCTGGAAAGGGCGGCGGTGAAATGGCTCTTACCGCCGCCATGCTCGGCGGTAATGCCGGCGCTCGCGGCGCTGGCGATATCGGCCTTGCTGTAGCCGATCAGGAGGCCGGGCAGGGCGAGGAAGAGATCGCCGTCCCGCCGGTGCTCGATACCGGCCTTGAGGGTGAGCTTCACGCCCTCGCCGAGCTCGCGCATATAGCCGATCTCGACGCCTGCCCGCCGCTCGTCGGCGAAATGGTAGCGTGCGATGCGCCGGACGCTCGCCGTCAGGCTATAGGCGAGCTGCGCGTCCTCCAGCGAAAGGCTGCCGCGAAAGGCGAGCTTCGCCTCGCTGAAAGGAGAGGAAAGCAGTGTCGGATCCTTGAAAACATTCGAGGTGCGCCCGCCGCCGATACTGTAATCGACGGTTGAATCGGCAATTGCCGGGTTGCAGAAAGCGACGATGGATGCCGCACAAAGCAAGCCATGAAGAGAGCGCATCGGTTTCTGCCCCTGTCCGTTTCTGGAACGGAATCCTAGGGTTGCATGGTTAAAAATTCCTCCAATGGTTGAAATTCAACCGTATAATGCAATCTTATATACTGTAAATTGTATGAAGTCAGGAATTGTTAAACTTGCCGACGTTATGGTTAACTCTTTGCCATGATTGGCAAATCGGGTTGAGTAAAGCGGTGCTTATATTACTCTCGATTGTGCATCAATGAGATGCACAACCAAAGGAGAGAGATCATGAACAAGACCCGCATCATCGCCATCGCAACCGTTATCGCTCTTGCCGGCGCGAGCCAGGCTTCCGCGGGCGGCCTGCTCGGCCTCGGCATCCTCAGTGGCAACAACACCAAGGCGGGCGGCATCGTCATCGCCCCCAGCGTCGGCGTCGGCAATATCCTCAGCGACAACGACAACAACAAGGTGCTGAACGGCGTGCTCAACAACAGCCTCAACGGCACGCTGTCGGGCATCCTGAACGGCAATGCCCTCGGCATCCTCGGCGGCGGCAGCGACTGCGGCTGCAAGCCCCGTAAACACTGACCGCACCTCCCCCCGCCCTGTCCCTGCGGCCAGTGGGCCCGGGAGAGCTCCGCTCTCCCGGGTTTTCGATTGTCGGGGAGGGGGATCAGTCGATCCGCTGGTCCATCGTCACGGCCGGCATCTCGCCGGCGCCGTGGGTGCGCACGACCTTTGCCGGAACGCCGGCGACGGTGCTGTAGGGGGGAACGGCCTCCAGCACGATACTGCCGGCCGCCACCTTGCTGTAGGCGCCGACCTCGATATTGCCGAGGACCTTCGCGCCGGCGCCGATGAGGACGCCGCGGCGGATCTTCGGATGGCGGTCACCCTTGTCGCGGCCGGAGCCGCCGAGCGTGACGTGCTGCAGCATGGAGACGTCGTCTTCGACGACCGCCGTTTCGCCGATCACGATGCCGAGGCCATGGTCGAGCATGATGCCACGGCCGATCCGCGCGCCGGGATGGATATCCAGCCCGAAGACGAGGGAGGCCTGCGAGGAGAGCCAGCGCGCCGCCTCTATCCTGCCGTCCCGCCACAGGCGGTGGGAGAAGCGGTGGACCTGCAGGGCCTGGAAACCTTTGAAATTGAGAAGCGCGACGAGCGGATCGGGGCTTGCCGGATCACGCGAGACGACTGCGGCTATGTCGGCTTCCGTCTCGCCGAGAAGCGTTTCGTCCCCGACGGAGGAGAGGATCTGTGCGGCGAGCGCCCGGTCGCCGGGGGAATGGGAAAGGCGCGCGGCGAGCGCGCCGATCAGCATCTGCCGGCCGGTCGAGGCCTTGAGGACCGGCATCATGAATTCGGTAAGATAGGGCTGCTCCAGCGCGCGGCGTTCGGCGGCCGCGTGGACCTCGGCCCAGACGGGGCTTTCCGGCCAGCCCTTGGCCGGAAACGCGTGGAGGCTCGCCTCGGGCATGGCTCTTCCTGTTCCTATCCCGCGAGGTCGATGACGCCGCAATCGCCGGCTTCGCTGGCGAAGGCGAGAAGCTTGCCGTTGCGGCTCCAGGCCATGGAGGTGACGGCGCCCTTGCCGGGCCGGCGCAGCAGCACCTCGCGGCTGTCGGCGAAGCGGGCCGCCAGCACCATGCCGTCGGAATAGCCGATGGCGACGACGTCCTCGCCCGGATGACAGGCGACGGCGGTCACCATGACATCGGCGCGGGTGCCGAGTTCGAGCGGCGGCTTGCCCATCGGGCCGTCCTTGGCCGAGAAGGGCCAGACGATGGCGGCCGGTGCACCCGACGAGGCGAGCCACTTGCCCTTGGCGGACCAGGAAAGCGACTTCACCTTGGCCGGATAGCCGGTCATGCGCATGTGGCGGGTCTCGGCACCGGGCTTGGCATCGAGCTTCCAGCCGTGCAGGGCGTTTTCCTGCATGCTGGTGACGACGAAGCGGCCGTCCGGCGAGAAGGTGATGCCGGTATGCGCGCCCTTCCATTCGAGATCGACCGGCGGGGCGGCCATGGCGACCCAGTGCAGCGACGCGCCGTTGTAGCGGGCGACGCCGATGCGCAGGCCCTTCGGCGCGAAGGCGATGCCCTCGACCGAGCGGGCCTCGGTGAATTCCTTGATCGTGCCGTCGGCAAGGCGAACGCGCGCGGTGCGGCCTTCCGCGAAGCCGACCGCGCCCTGCGGGCCGGCGGCGACGACGGAAATCCACTTGCGCGGCACTTCGGCCAGAAGCGTCGCGCTGCCGTCGGCGGCGATGCGCAGCACCTTGCCGTCCTCGCCGCCGGTGATCAGCGTGTCGTTCGCCTCGTCGCGCACGCAGGCGAGCAGGCCGTCATGCGCCTCGGTCACCTTCTCGCCCTGGTCGAGGCGATGGATGGCGCCGGAGGCGGTGGCGAAGAACGGCACGTCGCCGAGGAAGGCGGCCGCGATGACGTGGCCGTCGAGATCGAGAGGCGCGACTGTCGGCATTATCGGGTCTTTTCCTTCACGCTTTCCGGCATCATGCTTTCTGCGCCTCGCAAGCCTTGAACGTGCGCTCGATCTTCTCGCGGTCGAGATCGCGGCCGATGAAGACGAGGCGGCTTTCGCGCGTCTCGCCGTCCTTCCAGGCGCGCTGGTGGTCGCCCTCGACGATCATGTGCACGCCCTGCACGACATAACGCTCGTCGTCGCCGGCAAAGGCGATGATGCCCTTGAGGCGCAGGATGTTCGGACCGTCGGTCTGGGTGATCTTCTGGATCCAGGGGAAGAAGCGCTCGGGGTTCATCTCGCCGCCGCGCAGCGAGATCGACTGCACCGTCACGTCATGGATCGGCGAGACGCCGTGGTCGTGGTGATGGTGGTCATGATCGTGGTGGTGATGGCCGTGGTCATGATCATGGTCATGATCATGATGGTGGTGATCATGGTGATGATGGTCATGGCCGCAATCCGGGCCGCAGACATGGTCCGGGTGATCGTGGTCGAGGAAATGCGGATCGTTTTCCAGCGCCCGTTCCAGGTTGAACGCGCCCTGGTCGAGAACCTTGGTGAGGTCGATTTCCGAGCGGGTCGTACGGTGGATGCGGGCGGACGGGTTGATGGCGCGCACCGTGGCCTCGACCCGGGCGAGCTCTTCGGGGCTCACGAGGTCGGTCTTGTTGACGAGCACGACGTCGGCGAAGGCGATCTGGTCCTCGGCCTCGCGGCTGTCCTTCAGGCGCAGCGGCAGGTGCTTGGCGTCGACGAGGGCGACCACGGCGTCGAGCTCGGTCTTCTGGCGCACGTCGTCGTCCATGAAGAAGGTCTGGGCGACCGGCACCGGATCGGCAAGGCCGGTGGTCTCGACGATGATGGCGTCGAAGCGGCCGGGGCGGCGCATCAGGCCTTCCACCACGCGGATCAGGTCGCCGCGCACGGTGCAGCAGATGCAGCCGTTGTTCATCTCGTAGATTTCCTCGTCCGACTCGACGATGAGGTCGTTGTCGATGCCGATCTCGCCGAATTCGTTGACGATGACGGCGTATTTCTTGCCGTGGTTGTCGGTGAGGATGCGGTTCAGCAGCGTCGTCTTGCCGGCGCCGAGATAGCCGGTGAGCACGGTGACGGGAATGGGCTTGGGAAGGGCTGTTTCGGTCATGGGAACCTCGAAGGATGATCGGACGCCAGGGTCCGTCGCTGGCACTGATATAGGAGATCGAAGGGGCCAGCGCAAATCCCCGCGCGGCATGATCCGACGTTAACGGAGCGACCCGGCGTCGAAGGCCGTGACGTCCTCCAGAAGCGCGACGAGGCCGCGCACGGCATGGGCGAGCAGTGCCTCGCCCTTTTCCGCCGTCGCGGCGGCGGCATCGCCCGCAACGCCCTTCGGATTGAGGTCGGACATCTTCCAGCCGAAGGCATGCGGGCCATAGGCGCGCAGATGCGCGAAGCGCGCGGCGAACTCGGCCTGCCGCGAGCCGAAGCGCTCGGCCTTGTCCATGCGGACAAGCTCGGGGTGGAGTGCGAGCATGACGGAGGTCTCTATATCGCCGCCGTGGATGTCGATGGCCTTGTCCTCCGGCGATATCCAGCCCTCCGGCTGGCCGAAGCGGGTCCAGGCGGTGGCGACGACCAGCATGTTGAGCCGGATGCGCGCCTCGGTCGCGACGATGGTCATCAGGGGCGAGTTGCCACCATGGGCGTTGAGCAGCACGAGCTTGCGGATGCCGAAGCGGTGCAGGTCCTCCGCGATGCGCAGCCAGCGCTCGATCGCCTCGCCATAGCCGAGCGAGCGGGTGCCGGGCACATCGAGATGCTCCGGCGAATAGCCGACGGGTTCGGCCGGCAGGATGGTGACGGGCAGGTGCGGCGGCAGCACGGCCATCAGCCGGGCGGCGACGCCCTCGGCGATCAGCGTGTCGGTTTCCAGCGGCAGGTGGGGGCCGTGGCCCTCATGCGCGCCGAGCGGCAGGACCGCGATCCAGTCTTCGCGGTCTTCCGGCGTGAGCATGGGGTCGTTCTCGATCCACCGCATCTTGGGATGCGCCATGGCGTCTCTCCGATCCTTACTTGCCGCCAGCCTTGGTCCTCTGTCATACAAGGCCGCGCCCATGATGCAAGGGCGGTGCAGGAGGCGATGCATGGGCAAGAAGCACAAGGACGGCAAGGACGGCAAGAAGGTCAAGAAGAAGAAATCGCACGAGGCGGTCTCGGGTGCCGGGCTTGCCGCCGCGGTCGTCAATGCGGCGCGCTCCATGCGCACGGTGCTTTCGCGCAATCTTCTGGCGACCGGCCTTTATGCCGGGCAGGACGGCGTGATCCTCGCGCTTGCCGAGGAGGGCGGGCTGACGGCCGGGGCGCTCGCCACGCGGCTCGGCGTCAAGGCGCCGACCATGACGCGCACCATCGGCCGGCTTGAGGCGCAGGGCTTCGTCGCGCGCAAGCCCGACGAGATGGACGGGCGCCTCACCGTCGTGCATCTCACCGAGGCCGGGCGCGCCTCCGTCGACCACATCACCGAGGCCGGCCGGCTCAGCGAGCGGCAGGCCGCCGAGGGGCTTAGCGAGAAGGACGTGCGCAATCTCCTCAAGCTGCTGCGCGCCATGGACGAGAACCTGCATGCCGGCCTGCCGGATGCGGCCCGCAACGGCGAAAAGCCTGTTGCCGACGACATTTAAACTGTTTAAATAAACGGTTTTAAAGCCGCGTTGCTGCGTGATCGTCGGGGAGGGGTCGTGGCTCAGAAAATCAAGCTTTCCACCATCGCGGAGACGCTCGGCGTTTCCACGGCGACGGTATCGCTTGCGCTCAGGGACAGTCCGCTCGTCGCGGCCGCCACGCGCGACCGGATCAAGGAACAGGCGCGCGCGCTCGGCTATATCTACAACCGCCGCGCGGCGAGCCTGCGCACCTCCCGCTCCGGCATCATCGGCGTCGTCGTGCACGACATCATGAACCCGTTCTATGCGGAAATCCTCAAGGCCATCGAGAGCGAGCTCGACCGCGACCGGCAGACCTTCATCCTCTCCAACCACTACGATTCGGTGGAGAAGCAGCGCAATTTCGTCGAGACCCTGCTGCAGCTCGGCGGCGACGGGGTGATCATGTCGCCGGCCATCGGCACGCCGCCGGAAGATATCCAGCTCGCCGAGGACAACGGCATGCCGGCGATCCTGATCGCCCGCTCCATCGAGGGGCTGGACGTGCCGATCTTCCGCGGCGACGACAGCTACGGCATCTCGCTCGCCACCAATCACCTGATCGGTCTCGGCCATCGCACCATTGCCATGGTCGGCGGCACGGACCAGACCTCCACCGGCCGCGACCGCTACCAGGGCTATGTCAACGCGCTGCGCAAGGCCAATATCGAGGTCGATCCCGGCCTTCGCATCCCCGGCCCGCGCACCAAGCAGGGTGGCTTCGAGGCGGCGGTGCATTTCCTCTCGCTGCCGCAGAAGCCGACGGCGGCCGTCTGCTGGAACGACCTCGTCGCCATCGGCCTGATGAACGGCATCGCCCGCGCCGGCCTCGTGCCAGGCCGCGACGTCTCCGTCACAGGCTATGACGACCTGGAGGAGGCGGCGATCGCCACGCCCGCCCTCACCACCGTCTGGAACGGCCAGTCGGAGGTCGGGCGCAACGCCGCCCGTGCGCTTCTCGACAAGCTCTCCGGCAGCCACGAGCCGGACGGCATCCACCTCATCAAGCCGGAAATGCGCATCCGGCAATCGACCGGACCGCTGAAGCCGCACCCGGAAGGCTGAGGCATTTCAGACCGAAGGAGCTTTCGCCATGGCGGCCAAGACACGCATTCTCGTGCCCGGAACGATCCGCGAGCGGGTGCTCGACCGTCTGAAGGACGCATTCGACATCGTGCGCATCGAGAAGGCCGATCCTGCGCTTCTCGCCCGCTCAGAGGCGGCGAGCATTTCGGGCGTCGCCGTTTCCGGCAGCTTCGATGCGGCGATGATCGAGCACCTGCCTTCGCTGGAGATCATCGCGAGCTTCGGCGTCGGCTATGACGGCGTCGACGTGGCGGCCGCCGCCGGGCGCGGCGTCGTCGTCACCAATACGCCGGACGTGCTGAACGACGAGGTGGCGGATACCACCGTCGGGCTTCTCATCAACACGGTGCGCCGCCTGCCGCAGGCCGAAACCTGGCTGCGCGAGGGGCGCTGGACGCGGGAGGGCGCGTTCCCGCTGACGCCGCTCAGCCTGCGCGGGCGGCGGGCCGGTATCTACGGTCTCGGCCGCATCGGCCTTGCCATCGCCGAGCGGCTGAAGGGTTTTGGTATCGAGATCGCCTATCACACGCGACGGCCGCGCGAGGGCGTGCCCTATGCCTACCATCCCTCGCTGCTGGAGCTGGCGGAGGCCGTCGACATCCTGATCGCCATCGTGCCGAAGACGGCGGAGACGCACCGGACGATCGATGCGGCGGTGCTGCGCGCGCTCGGGCCGAACGGCGTGCTGATCAATGTCGGCCGTGGCTGGACGGTCGACGAGGCGGCGCTTGCCGCCGCTCTCCACGATGGCGTCATCGCTGCGGCGGGCCTCGATGTCTTCTATGACGAGCCGAACGTGCCGGAGGCGCTGCTCGCGGCGCCCAACACCACGCTGCTGCCGCATGTCGCCTCGGCTTCCGTCGTGACGCGCGACGCTATGGCCGATCTCGTCGCCGATAATCTCCTCTCCTGGTTCGAGCGCGGCGCGGCCCTGACGCCGGTGCCGGAAACGCCCCTGTCGCGAAAAACCGGGTAGGGGCGGGAAAGCCTTCGTTAACCATTCGGCAAGCTTGCTGGCGCATGCTTTTTCCGTCGAGTCGCGATGAAGGAGAGACCCATGAAGACACTGACGATCGCCATTCTGGCCGCTGCCGTGTCGTTCGGTCTCTGGACCTATTGGGGGCAGGAGCGCCCCGGTGTCGATCCCATCGTCTCGGGCTCCATTCCCGCGAAGCCCGCTGCCCACAGCTACACGATTTCCAACGCCGCGGCGAACACGGCCTGCCTTGCCGAGCGCGGCGGCCCCATCTCCAGCCGCAGCGCCCGCTTCGAGGCGGCCGCCGACTGCGACGCCGTCTGGCCGGGACTTGCAAGAGCGCGGACCTGGACCAACAACGGCGACGGCACGGTCGTCGTCGCGGACGCGCAGGGCGAGGCGATCCTGACGGTCGTCGACGGCGACGGGCTTGCCTACGAGGCCGTCGAGCCTGCCGATGCGATGGTCACGATGATTTCCGCCGACTGAGTGGTGTTCGCGAGGCCTACTATGGGGCCGTTACCGGACTATCAGGTCTTGGCGGCAGTCATGCAGATATCTGCCGTTCTGCAGCCGACACCATTGCGGTTGCTAATGGATCAATCCTCAAATCCTGAAAGCAGTCGTTGAGCCTGCGTTGCGACAATAGCGGCTCTGTGCCCCATTCCGCTCATTCGTGAACCCTTGGCGATATCCCAAAGGCCGGAATGCTGGGCGTTAACAGTTCAAGCTGCGCGCAAGCGGGCATCAAAATTAACTAGATAGTAAGTCGAGCCTGCGGAAAGTACATCGAAACGGGCGTATCGACTTCTACACCCGCCTCCAATGCCCGACGCGCTTGGCTCGCTATTTCGGATTTGTACAATTCTACATTCGGCAACAGAGTGTAAATGTCTCGATTGTCGATCGTTACGGTGCGCATCTGATTAATGTCAAACGGGATAGGATCTCCGTGTCGAATAATCTGAACTATGGGGAGTCGAATCGCGTGTCTCAACGCTAGTTCGTAAAATACATTGGCGTTTGAGAATGACAAATCCGCAACCACCAAGCGAGATCGAAATAGGTATTCGATAATCTGCCTTGTGATCATGCCTGGCTTGTCGATTTGGTCAGCGCGAATAACTTTCAGACCAACTGTCTGTATAGCTGGCTCAACAATATTCTCAAGAAACAGATTGGAATGCTTTCTTTGGTCGGAGTCCGCAGAGCCGATCGCGGTGATATAGAAGCACGTGCTCTCAAAAGCCGCTTGTTCTTGGGTCATAAGATTTTGACCACCAACGATGGCGGGCGGTACGCTCGAACTGGCGGCTGTGGGCAAAGTTCCTGGCAGAGTATCCAGCAGGTGCTCGACGGTTACCACCCGATCGGCACCTGACAAATTCTGTAGAAGCCCCACAAATTTAAGATTCACGATAAAGGTGTCGACGCCCTCTTCTAGATGATCGGGATCGGTACCAGCTTCCTTCATGGAGTCGATCAAAGCTGCCCGGGGAGGGAGCTTCGCATTTGTGAACTTGTCGTATAGCGCTTGGAAGGGCGCTATGTCTGAAATCGCCAATTTGGCCTTCAGGCGCGCCGCTTCGCGAGGGCTGGTATTGTCATCGCAGACTTTTTTACCATCGGGGGTCAACTCAAGTTGCTCGCTTGCGTAGCTGCCTTTGACCAAACCGTATTTGCTGGCGTTGGTCACCAACATACGGCTGGTACTGCTGTCTGGTGTCCGCTGGAGATGATCAAAAAGCGTCAGACGGCGGACTGGGGTGCCACTCCCCAAATCGTAAATTTCTTTGGCAAACGTTAAAGCTTCGTCGAAAGGGCCAGCCGGAAAAGGCCGTGCTGACCTAACTCGCTTAGGTTTGTTTGGGCTTGAAGCTGTCGTGGGCGACGCTTTAAGATCAAGCGCAGGAGCGGCAGGAGTTTCCTTGCGCCCGCGCATGTTCTTCTTAGGAATTGGATTTGCTGCGCTTTTTTCTTCATCTTTCGCCATCTGTGCCCCCAAGCAATGTGGGCGTAAATGTGACGGCTGCTTAAATCGAAAGTCAACACGGCTTGGTGGTTAATTTTATTGAGGCCGAGCAAGAACATCAGTGAGCCAAAAGCTGCCGCCCCCTACCCACCCCATTTCGGTCGTATCGCCGACCAAAGCAGAAGGTCTGCTTTAGCTATTCGCCAAGGCCGCGTAAAATGACGGGAATGACGGCGCAAAGCTATCGTGAGGTTATGACTACGTGGTCCTACTCGGCTGCCGTGCGGTGTACGAGGCCCTGCCGCGCGGCGGCGTAGTCGCGGACGGCTTGGCCGAAGGCGGCGAAGAGCTTGTTGGAGGGCTGGTCGGAGCCGACCCAGTATTCCGGGTGCCACTGGACGCCGACGGCGAAGGCCTTGGCGCCGATGACGGAGACGGCCTCGATGGTGCCGTCGTCCGCGACCGCTTCCACGGCAAGGCGCGGGGCCATTTCGGAGATCGCCTGGCGGTGCAGCGAATTCACCTGCACCTCGCCCGCGCCGATCACCGAGGCGAGGCAGCTGCCTTCCTTGACGAGCACCTTCTGGCGGATGCCGTAGGCGACGTCGAGCACCGGCGTATCGGGCTTGCGGTGGTCCCACATGCCGGGCTGTTCCTGGATCTCGTTGGCGAGCGTGCCGCCGAGCACGACGTTGAGCTCCTGGATGCCGCGGCAGATGGCGAGAAGCGGGATGCCACGCTCCAGCGCGCGCTTGATGAGCGGCAGGCTCGTCGCGTCGCGGGCGGTGTCATAGGGGCCTTCCGCGTCGGTGGCCGGCTTGCCGTAGAGCGAGGGGTGGACATTGGTGCGCGAGCCGCTGACCAGAAGCCCGTCGACCCGGTCGAGGATGCCGTCGAAATCGTTGTCGGCCTCGAGCGCCGGAACGAGGAAGACCTGGACGCCAGCGCCCTTGACGGCGGCGCGGACATACTGGTTCGGCGTGGCCTGCCAGACGTTGCCTTCGATTTCCCGGATATCGGCGGGAATGGCGACGACGGGTTTCGACATGATGGGCTCCGGAAAAAGAAATACCAAAAGAGGATTTGCTATCAAATCCCGCGCCAGTCAATTCCCCCTTTCTGGCGAAATGACGACGCGGCAGCGCTTCGCGGGCGGTATGCGGCGCGCTGCCGCGTGCGTGCATCATCACTTTTCAGGGGGTAACCGGACGCAAGTTGTTAACCACCAATTTGCAATCCACGTTTGCAGCGGCGGTTTTTCGCCGGTGCCGCGGCGCAATACTTTGTCGCCGCCGTGTCCGAAAGTTGCGTCGAGCAGATATGGCAGGTTGAATTGCTTTCTTCCAGCGGGGTTATTTGCAATATTTGGTTGAATAAGGCTTCCCCTGGTTGAAGAAGGGTGCAATAATGTCCAAACGTACCCGTCTTATTGGGTAATTTCCCGAAATCATTCATTAAATTTTGGCCGGTAACCCTCGCTCGTCATAGGGAGTGCCGAGTCCATGAAGGATAAGGGTCAAGACACACTGCCGGCCGATGTCTACCTGTCGTTCGTCAGTTCGCTGTACGGGAACCGCCAGACCCTCTTCGTGGGCATGATTTCGCATGTCATCACGCTCGCCTTCGTTTTCGCCAAGACCGCCGATCCCTTCTTTCTCGCCTGGAGCGCGCTCATCGTCCTGATCTGGGGGACGCGCGCGATCGGCATGCGGTACTTCGACCGGGTGGACAAGTCCGCGCTCGGCATGGACGGCATCCGCTACTGGGAAAACTGGTACAATCTCGGCGCCGTCGGCACGACGCTGGCGCTCGGCACGGCCTGCGGCTACAGCCTGCTGGTCAGCCGCGACGCCTTCGCCGAAATCGCCACCATCGCGGTGACCTTCGGCACCATGGTCTCGGTCGTCGGGCGCAACTACGGTTCGCCGCGGACCGTCAACTACATGGTCTTCTCGGCCTGCTTTCCCATCGCGGTCGGCTTCCTCG
>Ga0153917_1000470_pt1 | contig 26166 bp, 20 predicted proteins | sample TSFL001MetaG_FD_104695 | JGI IMG/M metagenome (GOLD analysis project Ga0153917, IMG submission 104695) | Attine ant fungus gardens microbial communities from Florida, USA - TSFL001 MetaG | ecosystem: Host-associated > Fungi > Mycelium > Unclassified | place: USA: Florida, Paynes Creek Historic... | reverse complement strand
CTACAACAGTTGTCGACTGCATTCAGCGCTGGGCTACCGCTCACCGAACGACTACGCGAAAAGGCTAAAGCGGACGATTTGAAAAACGGCTTCTTGGCGTCCGTTGTCATGGGACAGGCCCAGTCGCCGTAAAGGCGAAAAGCGCCGGTGGCGCCTCCGCCAACCCCGGATATTCACCCAACCTGAAAGCCCAAGCCCAAGCCCAAGCCCAAGCCCCTAAACCCGATACCCCCGCATGAACAACCCCACCACCTCCCGCACATGCACCTCGGCCTCATCCACCGTCAACGCCGGCGCGCACCCCAGCAACAACCGATAATCCGGCGCCCCCTTCACCAGACAGAAGAAGTGCTCAGCCGCCCGCAATGGATTGTCGATCGCCAGCAACCCTCGATTCGCGACACTGCGCAGCAGCGCTTCCATCCCCGCCAGCACCCGTTTTGGCCCCGCCTCCCAGAAGTACTCCCCGAACCCCGGATCCTGGTTCCCCAGGGCAATGATCAACCGGCTCAACTTCACCGACTCGTCACTGCTGATCAACGCCTGGAACCCACGGGCGATGTTCAGCAGCACCTGTTCCAGCGGCACGTCTTCGGGCAGTTCGAAGATCAGGTCGGGCAATTGGGTCTGGCACGTCGCCATGACCGCCGAGCCGAACAGGGTCTGCTTGTCGTTGAAGTGGCTGTAGACCGTGAGTTTTGAAACACCTGCCGCCGCAGCGACCGCATCCATGCTGGTGTTGGCATAGCCAAGGCTCAGAAACAGGCTCTTGGCGGCTTCGAGGATGGCCTCGCGCTTGGCCAGGTCCTTGGGCCGGCCAGGGCCAGTGGGTGCGTCGTTGGACATGAGAATCCGCATCGTGATGAAAAGAGCCCCATCTTAACGGGTCACGGCGCATCCGGCTGCTACGGGTGTCGTACCGCCAATGCGTTTTCTCTGCGCTGCCTGCTTCCCGACCGCGATGCCCTGATTTAATATACTCGCCAGTATAAATATTCGAGGCGCACCGCGCGAAAGGACATCCATCATGTTGCGTCATGCCTTGCCCATCGTTTTGCCCGCCGCCATGGCCCTGATGCTGGTTGCCTGCGGTCAGGAAACCTCGGCACCCGCCGCGCCTCGACCTGCGTTGGTGGTTCAGCCCCAGCCGGCTGGGGCTTCCGCCGACAGCTATCCGGGGGAGGTGCGGGCCCGGTTCGAACCCGAACTGGCTTTCCGCATCGGCGGCAAGGTGAGCAAGCGTCTGGTGGAGGAGGGGCAGCGGGTCAAGGCTGAACAGCCGCTGGCCGAACTCGACCCACAGGACGTACGCCTGCAACTGGAAGCCAACCGCGCCCAGGTTGCCGCCGCCGAAGCCAACCTGGCCCTGGTGCGGGCCGAGCGCGATCGTTACCAGAAGCTGCTCGAACGGCAGATGGTCAGCCGCTCCCAGTTCGACAATGCCGAAAACCTCTACCGTGCAGGTCAGGCGCGTCTGAAACAGGCCAAGGCCGAATTCGATGTGGCCGGGAACCAGGCGGAGTACGCCGTGCTGCGGGCGCCCCAGGCGGGCGTGATCGTCAAGCGTCAGGTCGAGGTGGGCCAGGTGGTGGCGGCAGGGCAGACGGTCTTCACCTTGGCCGCCGACGGCGAGCGAGAAGTGCTCATCGGCCTGCCGGAGCAGCAGTTCGCCCGCTTTGGCGTGGGGCAAACGGTGAACGTGGAGTTGTGGTCGCACCCGAACGAACGTTATCCGGGGCGCATTCGCGAACTGTCTCCGGCGGCCGACCCGCGTTCGCGCACCTTCGCTGCCCGCATCGCGTTCACCACCTCCAGCACGCCGGCCGAGCTGGGCCAGAGCGCCCGGGTGTTCATCGCCCATGCCGAGCGGGCGCCGCTGTCGGTGCCGCTCTCGGCGGTCACCGCCGAGCAGGGCCAGGCCTATGTCTGGCGGGTAGGCAAGGACAGTCGCCTGGAGCGCGCCGCGGTACGCCTGGGCCCCTATGGCGATGACAGCGTGCCGGTGCTCGAGGGCCTGAAGGCGGATGACTGGGTGGTTGCCGCAGGGGGCCATGTGTTGCGCGAGGGCCAGCAAGTGCGGCCCGTGGACCGCACCAACCGTGATGTGAACCTGGCGGCCAAGGAGTAAGTCCCGATGGGTTTCAACCTTTCCGCCTGGGCCCTGCGCAACCGGCAGATCGTGCTGTTCTTGATGATCCTGCTGGCTGCGATTGGCGCCATGTCCTACACGAAGCTGGGGCAGAGCGAAGATCCTCCCTTCACCTTCAAAGCCATGGTCATTCGCACCCTCTGGCCGGGAGCCACCGCCGAGGAGGTGTCACGCCAGGTCACCGAACGCATCGAGAAGAAGCTGATGGAGACCGGCGAGTACGAGCGGATCGTGTCGTTCTCGCGCCCGGGCGAGTCCCAGGTGACCTTCATGGCCCGCGACTCCCTGCATTCGGATGCCATCCCCGAACTGTGGTACCAGATCCGCAAGAAGGTCGCGGACATCCGCCATACCTTGCCCCCCGAGGTCCAGGGGCCGTTCTTCAACGATGAATTCGGCACCACCTTCGGCAACATCTATGCCCTGACCGGCCAAGGCTTCGACTACGCGGTGCTCAAGGACTACGCCGACCGCATCCAGATCCAGCTGCAGCGGGTCAAGGACGTGGGCAAGGTCGAACTGATCGGCCTGCAGGACGAAAAGATCTGGATCGAGCTGTCCAATCTCAAGCTGGCAACCCTCGGTGTGCCGCTGCAGGCCGTGCAGCAGGCGCTTCGCGAGCAGAACGCGCTGAGTACCGCAGGCTTCTTCGAGACCCCCAGCGAGCGCCTGCAACTGCGCGTCAGCGGGCGTTTCGACAGCGTCGAGCAGATCCGTCAGTTCCCGATCCGCGTAGGCGATCGTACCTTCCGTATCGGTGATGTGGCCGATGTACGCCGTGGCTTCAACGACCCGCCCGCACCGCGCATGCGCTTCATGGGCGAGGACGCCATTGGCCTGGCGGTCTCGATGAAGGATGGCGGCGACATCCTGGTGCTGGGCAAGGCCCTGGAGGGCGAGTTCGCCCGACTGGCACGCAACCTGCCGGCGGGGATGGAGCTGCGCAAGGTTTCGGACCAGCCCGCGGCAGTGAAGGCAGGCGTCGGTGAGTTCGTCCAGGTGCTGGTCGAGGCCCTGGTCATCGTGCTACTGGTGAGCTTCTTCTCCCTGGGCCTGCGCACAGGTCTGGTGGTGGCCCTGGCGATCCCGCTGGTGCTGGCCATGACGTTCGCCACCATGCACTACTTCGGCATCGGCCTGCACAAGATTTCCCTCGGCGCGTTGGTACTGGCGCTGGGGCTTCTGGTGGACGACGCGATCATTGCCGTGGAGATGATGGCGATCAAGATGGAGCAAGGCTTCGACCGGCTCAAGGCCGCGAGCTATGCCTGGTCGAGCACGGCCTTCCCGATGCTCACCGGCACCTTGATCACGGCGGCGGGCTTCCTGCCGATCGCCACGGCGGCGTCGAGCACCGGCGAGTACACCCGTTCGATCTTCCAGGTGGTGACCATTGCCTTGCTGACGTCATGGGTGGCCGCAGTGGTCTTCGTGCCTTATCTGGGGGACCGCCTGCTGCCGGACCTGGCCAAGCGTCACGCTGCGGGCGAGCATGGCCCGGACCCTTACGGCACGCCGTTCTACCAGCGTGTACGCCGCGTGGTGGCCTGGTGCGTGCGCCGGCGCAAGACGGTGATCGTGCTGACCATCGCCGCGTTCATCGGCAGCATCCTGCTGTTCCGCTTCGTCCCCCAGCAGTTCTTCCCGGCCTCGGGCCGGCCTGAACTGATGGTCGACCTGAAGCTCGCGGAAGGGGCATCGCTGCCCAACACGGCCGAGCAGGTCAAGCGTCTGGAGGCACTGCTCAAGCAGCAGGACGGCATCGAGAACTATGTAGCCTATGTCGGCACCGGCTCGCCACGTTTCTACCTGCCGTTGGACCAGCAACTGCCCGCGGCGAGCTTTGCCCAGTTCGTGGTGCTGGCCAAGAGCCTGGAGGATCGCGAAGCCCTGCGCAGATGGCTGATCGCCACGTTGGATGCGCAGTTCCCCGAGCTGCGCGGGCGGGTCACTCGCCTGGAAAACGGCCCGCCGGTGGGCTACCCGGTGCAGTTCCGCGTGACCGGCGAGCATATCGAGAAGGTCCGCGCGCTGGCGCGGGAGGTGGCGGTGAAGGTTCGCGAGAACCCGCATGTGGTGAACGTGCATCTGGACTGGGAGGAGCCGAGCAAGGCGGTATTCCTCGAGATCGACCAGGACCGCGCCCGGGCCCTGGGGGTGAGTACAGCGCACCTGTCGAGCTTCCTGCAGAGCTCGTTGACCGGCACCACCGTCAGCCAGTACCGCGAGGACAACGAACTGATCGAGATCCTGCTGCGTGGAACCGGCCAGGAGCGCCGTGAGCTTGGCAACCTCGGCAGCCTGGCGTTGCCCACCGACAACGGCCAGAGCGTGGCGCTGTCGCAGGTGGCGACCTTGGAGTACGGCTTCGAAGAGGGGGTGATCTGGCACCGCAATCGCTTGCCGACGGTGACGGTACGGGCCGACATCTACGACAAGGAGCAACCGGCGACCCTGGTGAAGCAGATCCTGCCGACCTTGCAGCAGGTGCGTGACGCCTTGCCAGAGGGCTACCTGCTGGAAGTCGGCGGCGCGGTGGAGGATGCCGAGCGTGGCCAGCGGTCGGTGAACGCCGGCATGCCGCTGTTCATCGTAGTGGTGCTGACGTTGCTGATGGTCCAGTTACGCAGTTTCTCGCGCACGGTGATGGTGTTCCTCACCGCGCCCCTGGGGCTGATCGGCGTGACCCTGTTCCTGTTGGTGTTCCGTCAGCCGTTCGGGTTCGTCGCCATGCTCGGCACCATCGCCCTGGCGGGGATGATCATGCGCAACTCGGTCATCCTGGTGGACCAGATCGAACAGGACATCGCGGCGGGGCTGGACCGTTGGCAGGCGATCATCGAAGCCACGGTCCGGCGTTTCCGGCCGATCGTGCTCACGGCCCTGGCGGCGGTGCTGGCGATGATCCCGCTGTCGCGCAGCGTGTTCTACGGGCCGATGGCGGTGGCGATCATGGGAGGGCTGATCGTGGCCACCGTGCTGACGCTGTTGTTCCTGCCGGCGTTGTATGCGGCGTGGTTCAGGGTCAGGAAGGGCTGAAGATCGGGGGGGAGGGCTTTGCCCTCCCTTCGCGGTCAAACCCGCACCCACAGGGATCGGTGGAAATCCTGTGGGAGCGGGCTTGCCCGCGAATGGGCTGCGAAGCAGCCCCTGGGCCTTCAGAGCGCGCCGAAGACCTTCTTGGCCAGGCTGGTCGCCGCCCCGGCCGGGTTCTGGCGAATGCTCTGCTCCTGCTTGCCGATCATCTCGAACAGGCCATCGAGCGCCTTCTCGGTCACGTAGTTCTCGATGCTCGCGCTCTTGGCGTCAACCACGCCCAATGCCACGGCCTGGCCGGCGAAGTTGTTGTACTGCTGCGCCAGGCCCACCTTGTCTGTGGCTTGCTTGACGATCGGCAGGAACTTGGCGCGGATCTCTTCGCGGCTGCTCTTGTTCAGGTACTGCGTGGCAGACTCCTGGCCACCGCTGAGGATGTCCTTGGCGTCGGTCACGGTCATCTTCTTCACCGCATCGACCAAGATCGCCTGGGCTTGCGGCACGGCCGCCTCGGCGGCCTTGTTCATGCTGGCTTCCAAAGCTTCGACCTGCTCACCCTTGCCGAACATCTTCATGGCCTTGGCGGCCTTGCCGAGGTTGCCCGGCAACTCGATGCGCACATCCGGGTTGTTGCTGAAGCCGCCTGGGGTGCTCAGTTGCTTGACGGCGATCTGGGCGCCTTGGGTCAGGGCGTCCTTGAGGCCGCCGGTGGCGTCTTTCTGGCTCAGGTCGCTGAGCGACAGGGCCAGGGCACTGGCCGACAGCAACAGGCCGGCGCACAGCGTGGTGAAGCGCAGGGAGGTGCGAGTCATGGGGGATTTCCTTATGGGCTGGAGGGGCGGGTCAGCGTACCGGGTCGACCTTGATGCGCACGGGCTGCGGATCGCTGCCGTCGAGCCTGACGCCGTGGTGTTCGGTGTTGATGAACAGCAGCTTGCCGTCCAGTTCGATGCGCGCGCTGACCGCGTAGCGGTGGCCGGGCTTGACCTGGGCCGGGTCGTAGGTGAGGTGGAACGGCAGCGGGACGTTGCCCTTGACCGGGCCGGCCTGGTTGGCCAGGGTCACCGATGGGGCATACATCAGCGAGACGTCCTCAAGGCTCACACTCAGGGTGGCTGCCGGTGGCAGGGCGATGCGCTGCAGATAGAAGACTTCGCCGTCCAGGCTGGCCTGGTGCGGTGGGGTGTTGCTGGAGCAGGCTGCGAGCAGGGATGCGCCACACAGCATGAAGAGCTTTTTCATGGAATCTCCGGTGTCCTTGGGGTTGGCTTTTGGCCAACCTCAGGGACTTTAGCGGATTTTTTCGCAGGATTCAGCGGCCCCATGATCCGATCCGGCCTCAGGGGGATGCCAGCTCCACCGACTCATCGCGATGCAGCGCCACCTGGCGGATCGACAGGCGCAACTCGGCCGACAGCACGCGCTTGGCCACGCCCTCGGCCAGCTCGGCGAGCTTGTCGTGATAGCCCAGCTTGCCTTGAGCGTCGGGGCGCAGCACCTCCTGGCGGATCAAAGTCTGGATGAAGTGACGGAACAGCGTCTTGTCGAAGAACTCCGGGGCGTTGAGGCCATGCAGGATCGACAGACGCTGGGCCATCATCACGCACAGGTCTTCCAGCTCTTCGGCGCTCAGGGTGCCTTGCCCGCTGTTGAGCAGCAGGGAGGTGGCCATGTAGAAGCGCTGCAGGGTCTGGGTGATGGTCCGGGCCAGCAGCGTCAGCAGGACGAACTGGCGCGAGCTTGGGGCCGGACGCAGGTACACGCCATTCTCGAAGCGCAGCAGGCCTTGTTCGACCAGGGCGCCGAGCCACTGGTCGATGACCTCGTCCAGTTGCTCGGGCGTCCAGCGCAGGAACAGCTCGGCCTGCAAGTACGGGTACAGCGCCTGGACATACTGGCCGACCAGCTCGCGGCTCATGCGCGAGCTGCTCAGGAAGAAGCTCGCCAGCAGCGCCGGCAGGGCGAAGATGTGCAGGACGTTGTTGCGGTAGTAGGTCATCAGCACCGCGTTGGCTTCATCCAGGTAGAGGATGCGGCCCAGGGCGTCTTTTTGTTCCGAGAGCAGGTCCATGCTCCGGACGTGTTCGATCAGGGCCTGGCCATCGCCTTCCGGCAAGGTGGTGTGGGGCGAGTAGGGCACCTGGCGCAGCAGTGTCAGGTACAGGTCCAGCACGCGGGTCAGGGCGCGCTCGTCCAGGGCCAGGCGGCTGGTGGACAGCAACGCCAGGGCCACCAGGTTGACCGGGTTGACTGCGGCCGCCTCGTTCAGGTGACGGGCGACGGCCTCGCCCAGGCGCGTGGTGGTGTCGTTGAGCCAGGCCGGGCGGAACTGCGGGCCAAGCGCCTGTTCGCGCCAGCCCGGTTGCTGCTGGTCGAGGAAGGCATTGAGGCGGATCGGCTCGCCGAAGTTGACGTACACCTGGCCGAAGCGCTGCTTGAGTGCGCCGATGACCTTGAAGATATCGAAGATCGACTCTTTCTTCTTGCTCGCCCCGCGCAGTTCGCCCAGGTAGGTGCGGCCTTCGAGCACGCGTTCATAGCCGATGTACACCGGCACGAAGACGATCGGTGTACGTGAGGAGCGCAGGAAGCTGCGCAGGGTGATGGCCAGCATTCCGGTACGTGGTTGCAGCATGCGCCCGGTGCGCGACCGGCCGCCTTCGACGAAGTACTCCACCGGAAAACCCTTGGTGAACAAAGTATGCAGGTACTCGTTGAACACCGCCGTGTACAGCGGATTGCCCTTGAAGGTGCGGCGCATGAAGAAGGCGCCGCCACGGCGCAGCAGGCCGCCGATCCCCGGCATGTTGAGGTTGATGCCGGCGGCGATGTGCGGAGGTGTGAGGCCGTTGCGGAACAACAGGTACGACAGCAGCAGGTAGTCGATGTGACTGCGGTGGCAAGGCACGTAGATCACCTCGTGCCCCGGGGCGATGCCCTGCACCTGCTCGATGTGATTGACCTTGATGCCGTCGTAGATCTTGTTCCAGAACCAGCTGAGCACCACCTCCAGGAAGCGGATCGCCGTGTAGGTGTAGTCCGAGGCGATCTCGTTGCCATAGCGCAGGGCCTGGGCCTCGGCCTTGGCGTAGGGGATCTTCTCGCGTTCGGCTTCGTCGCTGATGGCCTGGCGTACCAGCGGGTCGTGGACCAGGCCCTTGACCAGGTTGCGCCGGTGGGAGATGTCCGGGCCGATGACGGCGGTCTTGAGGTTGCGAAAATGCACGCGCATGAGGCGCTGGGCCATGCGTACGGTGCGCTCGTGGCCCTTGTTGTGCTGCACCAGTTCGCGCAGGTGGATCGGCGCGCTGAACTGCACCCGGGTCTTGCGCCCGAGGATCAGCACGGTCAGCAAGCGGCGCAGGCGGCCGGTGACTGCCCAGCTGTCGGCGAACAGCAGTTTCCACGGGCTGGATTCGCTGGCGGGCGACTGGCCCCAGAACACGCTGACCGGAATGATCTGCGCGTCTTCCTCGGGGTGCTGGCTCACAGCGCCGACCAGGCGCTGCAGGGTGGGCGGTGCGCCGCGTTTGTCGTGACGGCCGAGCCAGTCCGGGTCGGGTGTCAGGTAGAAGAAGGCCGCAGGCTCCTGCAGCGAGCCGACGGCGACGGGCAGCACGGGACGTGGCAGCCCCGCCTTGGTGCACTCACGGTCGATGACGGCCAGGTCCGTCAGCGAAGGCGAGGGCAGGGCATAGAACACCGGGCGGCTGCGGTCGAGCTTGAGGGTCAGGGACGACTGGTTGATGGTCTCGGAGCGCACCCACAGGTACAACAGGCGACGCAGGGCGCCGAAAATCATTCGGCGCAGGGGGGAACGGGTCATGGGTGTGTGCCCTGGGTGAGATTTTTAAGTGATATTCCAGGCACTTAGTCTGCCGTATCTGTGCAAGTTCGGCAAAATTCGCCAATTCTGTACCCAGTCATGAAAATTTTTCGTTCTGTGTCATATACTCGGTCCGCAGCTTGCAGGATATTTCAGCGAGCTGCGTCGGCACGGGAGGTGACCCCGTGCTTGCAAGGCGATCTTCAAAAATAAAAATCCGGAGTAGTTCAGATGTCGTCTCGTGAGACTGGGAATGTGAAGTGGTTCAACGATGCCAAGGGTTATGGCTTCATTCAGCGCGAAGGTGGTGCGGATGTCTTCGTCCACTATCGGGCTATCCGCGGTGAGGGGCATCGTACCCTGGTCGAAGGACAGCAAGTGGAGTATGCGCTTGTGCAAGGCCAGAAAGGCCTGCAGGCTGAGGACGTCGTCGGTCTCTGACCGCCGCCTCAAGCGATAAGCTTCAAGCTGCAAGCTGTCCGTGGAGCTTGCAGCCTGATGCGATCGAACCTGGGGCTTGGCGCCTCAGGAAGTGCGCCAGGTGATTTCCTGTTCACCGTCGGCGCTGATGCGGATCCAGCGGTCGGCATCTTCTTCGCCATCTTCCTCGGCCCAGCTGCCCGGCGCGCAGCGCACTTCGACGCCCAGGGCGGCATAGGCGGCGCGGGCACAGGCGATGTCATCGTCCCATGGTGTCTGGTCGCTTTCGAGGAACAGGCTGTTCCATTTCCCCACAGCCTTGGGTACCCAGGTGACCGGAATGTTACCGGCCATGCATTTCCAGGTCTGGCCTCGCTGCTGCCATTCGCTGCAGGCGCCCAGGGCCTGGCCGAGCCATTCGGCCACTTGCTTGTGGTCGACGTCGGTGTCCTTGAGGTAGATCTCGATATCGGGTTGGCGCATAAAAGGGCTCCGGGTGTGCTCAGTCTTGGCGCACGAAATAGTCATAACGCATGGAAACCGTGACCTCGAACGGCTCGGGCTGGTCGATCACCCGCGCGCGTTTTTCGGCGCTGGCGCGCCAACCGTGAGGGGTCATGGCCAGCAGGTCGGCACGGGCCTTGGGTTCGGCCAGGCTCAGGCGGAATTCGAGCACTTCGCCATGGGCGTGGTGCATCCCTTCGGGGACCAGCCCCAGGTGCTTGTCGTCGGCGTAGGGGCGTACTTCATCGTAGAGCACCTGGCGCAGCTCCATCAGGTGGCCGCTGGTCGGTCCCACCCGCATCAGGCCACCGCCGGGGCTGAGCAGGCGCTTGGCCTCCTGCCAGTCCAGCGGGCTGAACACGCTGGCGATGAACTGGCAGCTGGCATCGAGCAGCGGCACACGGGCCATGCTCGCGACCATCCAGGTCACCTCTGGCGCACGACGGCAGGCGCGTTTGACCGCCTCGCGGGAGATGTCCAGGGCATAGCCTTCGGCAGCCGGTAGAGCCTGGGCGATCTGCGCGGTGTAATAGCCTTCGCCGCAGCCGATGTCGAGCCAGGCACCGGGCTGACGCTCGGCGGCAAGCTCGGCCAGGCGCCGGGCGACGGGCGCATAGTGGCCGGCATCGAGGAAGTCGCGGCGGGCTTCGACCATTGCCTGGTTGTCGCCGGGGTCGCGGCTGTTCTTGTGCTGTACCGGCAGCAGGTTCAGGTAGCCCTGGCGGGCCCGGTCGAAGCGGTGCCCGGCGGGGCACGTCACGCCGTTGTCGAGTCGCGTCAGGGCCGTCTGGCAGAGGGGGCAGGCGAGCATCAGGCGAGCAACCGTACCAGGGTCTGGTAGTAGATCTCGGTCAGCAGGTCGAGGTCGCTGGCCAGGATGCGTTCGTCGACCTGGTGGATGGTCGCGTTGACCGGGCCCAGTTCGACCACCTGGGTGCCCAGGGTGGCGATGAAGCGTCCGTCGGAGGTGCCGCCGCTGGTGGAGGGTTGGGTGTCTCGGTCGGTGACCGCCTTGATGCTGGCCGAAACGGCATCCAGCAACTCGCCCGGTTCGGTGAGGAACGGCAGGCCCGACAGGGCCCAGTCGATGCTCCACTCCAGCTGGTGCCTGTCGAGGATCGCCGCCACGCGGGCTTGCAGGCCCTCGACGGTGGACTCGGTGGAGAAGCGGAAGTTGAACAGTGCGCTCAGCTCGCCCGGTACCACGTTGGTGGCGCCGGTGCCGGAGTTGAGGTTGGAGATCTGGAAACTGGTCGGTGGGAAGAACGCGTTGCCTTCGTCCCAGTGCTCGGCGGCCAGCTCTGCCAGGGCCGGTGCGGCCAGGTGGATCGGGTTGCGCGCCAGGTGCGGGTAGGCCACGTGACCCTGCTTGCCGCGCACGGTCAGCTTGGCCCCGAGCGAGCCGCGACGGCCGTTCTTGACCACATCGCCCAGCAGGCTGGTGCTGGAAGGCTCGCCGACGATGCACCAGTCCAGGCGCTCATTGCGTGCCTTGAGGCGCTCGACCACGGCCTTGGTGCCATGGTGGGCCGGGCCTTCCTCGTCGCTGGTGATCAGGAAGGCGACCTTGCCGCGGTGGTTCGGGTAGTCCTGCACGAAGCGTTCGCTGGCCACCACCATCGAGGCCAGGCTGCCCTTCATGTCGGCCGCGCCGCGGCCGCAGAGCATGCCATCGGCGTCGATCAGCGCTTCGAAAGGCTCATGCTGCCAGGCTTGCACGGGGCCGGTGGGCACCACGTCGGTGTGGCCGGCGAAGCACAGCACAGGGCCTTCCTGGTTGCCGTGGGTGGCCCAGAAGTTGTCGACGTCCTCGATGCGCATCGGCTCGAGCTGGAAACCGACGGCGCCCAGGCGCTGCATCATCTGAGCCTGGCAGTCGGCATCGACGGGAGTGACCGAGGGACGACGGATCAGGTCGCAGGCCAGTTGAAGGGTGGGCGAGAGCTCGGCTGGGGCCGTCATGAAAGACTCCGGGGGCAAGGCGGGCGGGAAAACAGGGGCGTTATCTTATATCAACAGACGGGGAAATGGGGCCGCTGTGCGGCCCTTTCGCGACACGAGGCCGCTCCTGCAGGGATCACCGCCAACCCCATGGGTACGGGGTCAGGCACTGCGCTCAGGTTGCCTTGGCCTCGACGGCCTCATCCCCAGGCTTGGGCAAGGACGACAGCATGGCCATCACCAGTGCCGCCAGGTAGGGCAGCGACTGCACCAGCAGCATGGCGACCCAGAAGCGCATGTCCGCCCCGGGCAGACCCTGGACCAGGTAGATCCCCAGCGCCGCCCCCCACAGCAGGAGCATGATGAACAGCTCCTCGCGCGCCTCCGAGATCGCCACCAGCAAACCATGGCTGTCGGCGTTCTTAGGGGTGCGGAAGAACGGCATGCTGCTGGTGAAGAAACCGTACAGCACCGCCTTGGCGATGGTGTGCGACAGTGCAAGGCCCGCCAGGGCCGCGGCGAAGGCGTCCTTGAGGTCCACACCCACCGCCCGGCGGTAGAGGAAGATGATCTTGCCGACCTTGAAGAAGAACAGCGCCAGCGGCGGGATGGCGAAGATCATCAACGGCGGGTCGACCCGTTGTGGCACGATGATCATCGCCGCCGACCAGAGCAGGGCACCGACGGTGAAGAAGATGTTCATGCCATCGGCGATCCACGGCAGCCAGCCGGCCAGGAAGTGGTAGCGCTGGCCGCGGGTCAGCTCGCTGCCCTTGCCGCGCAGCAGCGCGGCGGCGTGGTGCTTGATGATCTGGATGGCGCCATAGGCCCAGCGGAAGCGCTGTTTCTTGAAGTCGATGAAGGTGTCGGGCATCAGGCCCTTGCCGTAGCTGTTGTGGGCATAGGCGGCCGACAGCCCCATCTCGAACACCCGCAGCCCCAGCTCGGCGTCCTCGCAGATGCACCATTCGGCCCAGCCCAGTTCTTCCAGGACCGAGCGACGGGTCATGGTCATGGTGCCGTGCTGGATGATCGCGTCACGGTCGTTGCGGGTGACCATGCCGATGTGGAAGAAGCCCTTGTATTCGCTGTAGCACAGCTTCTTGAAGGCGCTTTCGTGCTGGTCGCGGTAGTCCTGGGGGGATTGCACCACGGCGATCTTGGGGTCGGCGAAGTGCGGCACCATGTGCTTGAGCCAGTTGCGGTCGACGCAGTAGTCGGAGTCGATCACCGCGATCACTTCGGCGTCCTTGGCCGTATGGGGGATCAGGTAGTTCAGCGCGCCGCCCTTGAAGCCGGCCAGCGGCGCGACGTGGAAGAAGCGGAAGCGCTCGCCCAGGCGTTCGCAATGCGCCTTGAGCGGCTCCCACACGGCCGGGTCCTTGGTGTTGTTGTCGATCACCAGGACTTCGTAGTCCGGATAGTCCAGGGCGGCGAGGGCGTCCAATGTCTGCTTCACCATTTCCGGTGGCTCGTTGTAGCACGGCACGTGGATCGACACTTTGGGCCGGTAGGCCGAGTCACCCTGCACCGGCAGGAATTCGCGCCGTCGCTTGTGTATCCACACCGCTTCGGCCAGTTCATGGGCCTCGGTCAGCAGGACGATGAACACACCCAGCGCGCCCAGAGCCAGGAGTACGCCCACGGTGACGCTGAACCAGGTGCTGTATTGCTGGCTGTAGTCATAGGCGATCCACACCAGGACCGAACCGCACAGGAACGTGATGAACGTCAGGAATGTGCGGCCACGCTGGCGCAACGCAGAGCCGTCGATCAGCAGTACGGCCAGGGCGATCATCGCCAGCACCACCGACGCCACCGCCAGGGCGCGCCACTGCGGGATGGCCACCACCGGCCCTTCGAAGTTGAACTTCTGTTGGCGTGCGGCGTTGTACACGCCCCAGTAGGCGCCCACCGAACCTTCGTCGCTGGCCTTCCAGGGTTGGTCGTAGGCCTCGATGACGAAGTAGTTGTAGCCGCGCCGGTTGAGGGTGTTGACCAGGGTGCGCAGGTAGATGGCCTGGTCGGCCTGGGTGGCGTCGGCGCCGCCGCGCATGCGGCCGTTGCTGGGCCAGCCGACTTCCGAAAGCAGCAAGGGCTTGCGTGGGAACTGGTGCTTGAGCTCGCGGGCACGGTCGAGGACGAATTTCAGCGAGTCCTTCATCGGTACGAATTCCCAATAGGGCAGGATGTGCGCGGCGATCAGGTCGACATGCTTGGCCAGCGCCGGGTTTTCCTTCCAGATGTGCCACTGTTCACTGGTGGTGACCGGCACCTTCACTGCGGCACGTACCCGATCCAGATAGCCCATCAGCGCCTCGGGCGTGACCTCCTTGCGGAACAACGCCTCGTTGCCCACTACCACCCGGACCACACTGCGGGAGGTATTGGCCAGCTCGATGGCCTTGGCGATTTCACGCTCGTTGCGTTCCAGGTCCGGGCTGATCCAGATCCCGAGCGTGACGCGCAGGCCGAGGTCCTCGGCCAGGCGCGGGATATCGGCCTGGGTCCCTTCGACGGTGTAGATACGAATGTTGTCGGTCAGCTTGCTCATCTGCTCCAGGTCCTGGAGGATCTCCTCGTCACTGGGGTACTGCCCCTTTTGCGGGCTTTGCCCGAGGCGGAACGGCGAATAGGAGAAACCCGAGATCTGCTCTGGCCAGGCAGGGGCGGACACCGGGCGGTTGATCAGCGCCCAGAAGCCGGTGAACAGCGCGGCGATGGCCAGGACCACCACCAGGTTGAGACCGAATTTGCGTGATGACATAGGTGTTTCAGATTCCGAAGGGGAGCAGGCGGGCAACGGGTTGGATCGCCCGTTGAAGATGAAGTTCTGAAGCCGCTCGGCTGTCGCTCAGGACTACTTTGATTAGTGGGATATTAAAGCAGGATTTGTAGGGGCTTTACTAACCACAGGCACTCTGGAGGCGACTGCCTCGATTCAGTGGAGCCCTCCGGATCCCGGGGCCGCCTCGCGGCGCAAGGCCGACAGTGCAGTTGCGTGATTCAGCGGTAGTCATCATGCGCAGCGGCCTTGCGTCGCGATTGGCCTGCACGGCGGCCCCAGGGGCGCCCCGTTGGCATATAATGCGCGCCGTTTTTTCAGGGGGTGAGCATGAGCACAGAAGATCCACGCTTCGCCGGCGTTGCCCGGCTGTATGGCGAACAAGGCCTGGAACGCCTGCGCCAGGCCCATGTGGCGATCGTCGGTATCGGCGGAGTCGGTTCCTGGGTCGCCGAGGCCATGGCCCGCAGTGGCGTGGGCGAAATCACCCTGTTCGACCTGGATGACGTCTGCGTGAGCAACACCAATCGTCAGGCCCATGCCCTGGAAGGGCAGGTGGGGCGACCCAAGGTCGAGGTCATGGCCGAGCGCCTGCGGGCCATCAATCCAGCCTGCACCGTGCATGCGGTGGCCGATTTCGTCACTCGCGACACCATGATCGAGTACATCACCGAACACCTCGACTGTGTCATCGACTGCATCGACAGCGTGATGGCCAAGGCAGCGCTGATCGCCTGGTGCCGTCGCCGCAAGATCGCCATCGTCACCACCGGTGGCGCGGGCGGGCAGATCGACCCGACCCAGGTCCAGATCGGCGATCTCAACAAGACCTTCAATGACCCGCTGGCTTCGCGAGTGCGTTCGACCTTGCGGCGTGACTACAACTTCTCGCGCAACGTGTCGCGCAACTACGGCGTGCCGTGTGTGTTCTCCAGCGAGCAACTGCGTTACCCCAAGGGTGATGGCAGCGTGTGCTTGCAGAAGAGCTTCGTGGGTGAGGGCGTGCGCCTGGACTGCGCCGGGGGTTTTGGCGCGGTGATGATGGTGACCGCTACCTTTGGCATGGTGGCGGCGAGCAAGGCGATCGAGAAGCTGGTGGCGGGGGCGCGGCGGCCTTCGGAGCGGATCAAACCTGAATAATTGTGCCGGCTTCTTCGCGGGCAAGCCCGCCCCTACAGGTAAAGCGCGTCTTTCAAGGGCGCTTGAAATCCTGTGGGAGCGGGCTTGCCCGCGAAGCAGGCGCCGCCGGTTCAGCGGCTAACCGCGAGCTCCGCCATCCGTAGCAACACCGCATGCAGCCCATTGCTGCGCGAAGGCGATAGTTGGCGCTCAAGGCCGAGTTGAGTGAACCATTCACGCAGATCCAATCCGGTGAACTCCGCACTGGCCAAGCCTTGCACCCGCACCAGCAGCAACGCCAGCAACCCACGTAGTAACCGCGCATCGCTACTCGCTTTGAAGTGCCACTGACCCGCGTGTTGCTCCGCCACCAGCCACACCAGGCTCTCGCAGCCATGTACGCGATTACCCTCGACCTTCTCCGCCTCGCTCAGCGGCTCCAGCCGATCTCCCCACTGCATCAGCAACCGCGCCCGCTGCTCCCAGCCACGCGCCTGCTCAAAGCTGGCCAATGCCTCCTGGGCTTGTACTGGCAAACTCATCGCAGCAACTCCAGGCCCTGGTCGAGCGCTTCGAAGAACCGCTGTAGGTCATCACTGTCGTTGTACAGTCCCAGCGACACGCGGATCGCGCCCTCCAGCCCCAGCCCCTTGAGCAGCGGCATGGCGCAGTGATGCCCGGCACGCACGGCAATGCCTTGCTCGGTCAGCATGTGGGCGATGTCGGCGTTGTGGACGCCGTCGATGACGAAACTGGCCAGGGCTGCCTGTGGCGTACCGAGGATGCGTATGCCCTCGCGATCAGCCAGGCCACGCAGCAGGTGCTGATGCAAGCTGGCCTCATGGGTCGCGACGGCATGAGCATCGAGGCTCGCCAGATAATCCAGCGTGGCACCCAGGCCGATCACCCCGGCGATCGGCGGGGTACCTGCCTCGAAGCCCAGCGGCGCCGGGCGGAAACTGGCGCTTTGGTAGTCGGCCAGTTGCACCATCTCACCGCCAAATTGCCAGTGACGCAGTAGCTCCAGCACCTGCGGGCGGCCATAGAGCACGCCGACGCCTTCGGGGCCATAGAGCTTGTGGCTGGAGAATACATAGAAGTCGCAGCCCAATTGCTGCATGTCATGGCGGCCATGCACCACGCCTTGGGCCCCGTCGACCACCGTCAACGCGCCTTGGGCGCGAGCATGGGCGAGCAGGGGCGGCAGTGGCTGCCAGGTGCCGAGCACGTTGGACAGCTGGCTGACCGCCAGCAGTCGGGTGCGCGGGCCGATCAGTTGCAGGGCCTGCTCCAGGTCGATGCGGCCGTGTTCGTCCAGTGGCAACACCACCAGGCGCAAATCGCGGCGTCGTGCCAGTTGCTGCCAGGGCAGCAGGTTGGCGTGGTGCTCCAGGGCGCTGATGGCGATTTCGTCGCCGGCTTCGAAGCGGTATTCCAGGCCATAGGCCAGCAGGTTGAGCGCCGAGGTGGCGCCATGGGTGAACACGATTTGCCGGGAGTCCGCGGCGTTGAGCCAGGCGGCAACCTTGTCGCGGCTGGCCTCGAAGGCCTGGGTCGCCAGTGCGCCGGGCAGGTGCTGGGCGCGATGCACGTTGGCCGCGCCATGACAGTAGTAGTGGCTCAGGGCATCGACCAGGGCCTGGGGTTTCTGGGTGGTGGCGGCGCTGTCCAGGTAGGTCTGGTGCTGGCGTTGCAGGGCGGCGATGGCGGGGAAGTCGGCACGCCAGGGGGAGGGCTGGAACATGATCGCGGGGCCTGGAATGAAAAATCGGGACTGACACGACGTCAGCCCCGATCTTATCACTTCAAACCTGGGCAGGTTCTCAGTTGTGGGCGTGCAGCGCCTCGTTCAGCTCGATGGCCGACTTGTGGGTCTTGCACTCCACTGCGCCGTTGAGCGAATTGCGACGGAACAGCAGGTCGGTCTGGCCGGCCAGGTCACGGGCCTTGACCACCTTGACCAACTGGTTGTTCTCGTCCAGCAGGTTCACCTTGGTACCTGCGGTGATGTACAGGCCGGCTTCCACGGTGTTGCGGTCGCCCAGCGGGATGCCGATGCCGGCGTTGGCGCCGATCAGGCAGCCTTCACCGACCTTGATGACGATGTTGCCGCCGCCGGACAGGGTGCCCATGGTCGAGCAGCCGCCGCCCAGGTCCGAACCCTTGCCGACGAATACGCCCGCGGAGACACGGCCTTCGATCATGCCCGGGCCTTCGGTGCCGGCGTTAAAGTTGACGAAGCCCTCGTGCATGATGGTGGTGCCTTCGCCGATGTAGGCGCCCAGGCGTACACGTGCGGTGTCGGCGATACGCACGCCGGCCGGAACCACGTAGTCGGTCATCTTCGGGAACTTGTCCACCGAGAACACTTCCAGCAGCTCGCCCTTCAGGCGCGCTTCCAGTTGCAGTTCGGCCAGTTCGCTCAGATCGACCGCGCCCTGGTTGGTCCAGGCGACGTTCGGCAGCAGCGGGAAGATGCCGGCCAGGCTCACGCCGTGCGGCTTGACCAGGCGGTGCGACAGCAGGTGCAGCTTCAGGTAGGCCTCCGGTGTGGAGGTCAGGGCGCCGTCTTCGGCCAACAGGGTGGCGACCAGTGGCTTGTGGCTCTCGGCCAGGCGCGTCAGCAGCGCGGCCTGGGCGGTGTCCACGGTCTTGAGGGCTTCGGCCAGCTGGGCGGCCTGGGTGTTGCTGAAGGCAATGGCCTGGTTGCCGCCTTCGTAGCCGAGGATCGGCGCGATGGCCGCGACCAGTTCGGCGCCGGGGGCGACGACAGGCTGTGCGTAGAAGACTTCCAGCCAGGTGCCCTGGCGGTTCTGGGTGCCGACACCGAAGGCCAGGCTGAACAGGGTAGTGGACATGCAGTTACCTCATGCGAATAAGGGGTTGAAGCGAAGACGGGGTCAGGCCAGCGCCGCGGCGTACAGGTCGGGCTTGAAGCCCACCAGGGTGCGGTCACCGAGATCGAGCACCGGGCGCTTGATCATCGACGGCTGGGCCAGCATCAGTTCGACGGCCTTGGCCTGGTCGAGACCGGCCTTGCTGGCGTCGTCCAGCTTGCGGAAGGTGGTGCCGGAGCGATTGAGGACCACTTCCCAGCCGTGCTCGGCGCACCAGCGGTTCAGGCTGTCGCGGTCGATGCCCTGGGTCTTGTAGTCGTGGAAGTCGTAGCCGATGGCTTTTTCGTCAAGCCAGGTACGGGCCTTCTTCATGGTGTCGCAGGCCTTGATGCCGTAGAGAGTGTAAGCCATTGAATTCATCGGGGATCATTGGCTTCCCCAATCCTCCCCAGGTTCTCCCGAAAATAAGTCGCCGGATTATGCGGCATCGTTCCATCGAGCGCCACGGCTGCGGACACCAGGCCTGTCACCTCATGGTGGGTAGCATTGTGTTACATATTCACGGGGCGGCTGCGACCATCGTGCAGCGGCCCTCTGCCCCGGCTCGCCGCTAACATATTGTTTCAATGGCGAGGATTCGCCGTCGCTTTTGTTCGGATCACACAGGAAGCTTTGCCGATGCAGTCAGCCTATACCGTTCTTATCCTGCTGATGCTGGTGAGCGTATCCAAGTTGGTCGGCCGGATCGTGCCGCTGCCGTTGCCGCTGGTGCAGATCGCCGCCGGTGCCTTGCTGGCATGGCCGACCCTGGGGCTGCATGTGGCCCTGGACCCTGAGCTGTTCCTCTTTTTGTTCCTGCCGCCGCTGTTGTTCGCCGATGGTTGGCGCATGCCCAAGCGCGAACTGTGGCGCTTGCGCGGGCCGGTGGTGGCACTGGCGGTGGGGCTGGTGCTGTTCACCGTGGTGGGGGCGGGCTACTTCATCCACTGGATCCTGCCGAGCATTCCGTTGCCGGTGGCGTTCGCCCTGGCGGCCGTGCTGTCGCCCACCGATGCCGTGGCAGTGTCGGCCATTGCCCAGGACCGCTTGCCCACGCCCTTGATGCAGATGCTCCAGGGCGAAGCGCTGATGAACGATGCGTCGGGCCTGGTGACCTTCAAGTTCGCCCTCGCGGCGGCGATCACAGGGGTGTTTTCCCTTACCGAGGCGAGCCTGACGTTCGTTCTGGTGGCGCTGGGCGGCCTGGCGGTCGGCGTGGCCCTGAGCTGGCTGGTCGGTCGCCTGCGCGCCTGGATGATCGCCCGTGGCTGGGACGACCCGGCCACCCATGTGGTGTTCATGTTGCTGCTGCCGTTCGCCGCCTATGTGCTGGCAGAACGCCTGGGCGTCTCGGGCATTCTTTCGGCGGTGGCCGCGGGGATGATGCAAAGCTGGCTGGACCTGTTGCCGCGCCAGACCAGCACGCGCCTGCTCAACCGCAGTGTGTGGTCGTTGCTCGAGTTTGCCTTCAACGGCCTGATCTTCCTGCTGCTGGGCCTGCAACTGCCCGACATCATCAAGGCCGTGGCCAGTCATGAAGCCTCGCTATGGCCAACCCTGGCCTGGCGCTGCCTGGATGTGGCGGCGATCTTCGTGGCGCTGGTGCTGTTGCGTTTCATCTGGGTGCAAAGCATCTGGCGGGCCGTCGGCGTTGTCCGGCGTTGGCGCGGCAAGCCCGCCCTCGTGCTGGTGCCGACCACGCGGTCCTGCCTGCTGCTGACGCTCGGTGGCGTGCGTGGCGCGGTGACCTTGGCAGGCGTGATGTCGGTGCCGCTGCTGATCGGCGCGGGCCAGGCCTTCCCGGAGCGCGATCTGCTGATCTTCATCGCCGCCGGGGTGATCCTGCTGTCGCTGGTCAGTGCCTGCATCGCCTTGCCGCTGCTGCTGCGTGGGGTCACCAAGAGCCCGGACGAGCGGTTGCGCAAGGAGGTGCAGGACGCCTGGCGGCGGACGGCGGAGGCGGCCATTCATGCACTGGAGGCCGAAGAAGTCGTCGATGCCAATGCCCCGCAGGACGCGGCGCAGGCGACCCTGGCCACGGAGCTCAAGGCACGCTTGATGGCCGAGTACCGGGATGAACTGGACAGCTACAACGACAGCGCCGAGGCGCGGGCGCTGGCCGAGCAGATGGACCTGCTGGAGCGTCGCTTGCGCTTGCGTGCGCTTCGCGCCCAGCGGCTGGAGCTGTACAACCTGCATCGCCAGCACCAGGTGGGCGATGAGGTGGTGCGGCAGGTGTTGGGAGAGCTGGATATGAGCGAGGCGAACCTGGGGGCGGTCAAGTAGATCGCAGGGGGCTGCTGCGCAGCCCTTTCGCGGGCAAGCCCGCTCCCACAGGGGTGGCGGTGATCTTCGCGAAGGGCCGCATGGCGGCCCTGGGGAGGGTCAGCGCTTTTGCAGGAAGTCGCGGATCCGCTCGGCGGCCTCGATGCACTCGGCCAGCGGTGCGACCAGCGCCATGCGCACACGCCCGGCACCCGGGTTGACCCCGTCCACCTCGCGGGACAGGTACGAGCCCGGCACCACGGTCACATGCTCGGCCTCGAACAGGTCACGGGTGAAATCGGCGTCGCTGCCCGGCACCTTGGCCCACAGGTAGAAGCTGCCATCCGGGCGCTGCACGTCCATCACCGGCTGGAGAATGTCCAGCACGGCATCGTACTTGGCCCGGTACTGGTCACGGTTCTCGCGCACATGGGCTTCGTCCTGCCAGGCCGCGACGCTCGCCAGTTGGGTCTGCACCGGCATGGCGCATCCGTGGTAGGTGCGGTACAGCAGGAACGGCTTGATGATCGTGGCATCACCCGCCACGAAACCGGAGCGCAGACCTGGCAGGTTGGAGCGCTTGGACAGGCTGTGGAACACCACGCAGCGCGCGAAGTCGCTGCGGCCAAGCTCGGCGCAGGCGCTCAGCAGGCCGGGTGGCGGAGCGTCTTCGTCGAAATACAGTTCGCTGTAGCACTCGTCGGCAGCGATCACGAAGTCGTGCTCGTCAGCCAGGGCGATCAGCTTCTTCAGGGTCTCCATCGGCACCAGGGCGCCGGTGGGGTTGCCTGGAGAGCACAGGAAGAGGATCTGGCAGCGCTTCCAGACTTCGGCAGGCACGGCGTCGAAATCAGGGTTGAAACCGTTGCTTTCAAGGCAGGGCAGGTAGTGCGGGGTGGCGCCGGCCAGAAGGGCCGCGCCTTCGTAGATCTGGTAGAACGGGTTGGGGCTGACCACCAGGCCGTCATCGGCCCGGTTGACCACGGCCTGGGTGAAGGCGAACAGCGCTTCGCGGGTGCCGTTGACCGGCAGGATATGACGGTCGGCGTCGAGCCAGCCGCTCGGCACGCCGAAACGGCGCTCGCACCATTGGCCGATGGCCTGGCGCAGCGCTGGCAGGCCGATGGTGCTTGGGTACACCGCCAGCTTGTCGAGGTTGTCGGCCATGGCCTGGGCGACGAACGCAGGCGATTCGTGCTTCGGCTCGCCGATCGACAGGGCGATGGCGCGCTTGTCCGCCGCAGGCTTCACGCTGCCCAGCAGGGCGCGGAGTTTCTCGAACGGGTAGGGCTGAAGCTGGGTCAAGGCATGGTTCATCGGCGCAAGGTCTCGTCAATCGTTTAGAAGGTCACGCGGGTGGTGCTGGTGTCGCTGGCCTGGCCAGCCTGCAGCTGCTTGATGATGGCCTCCTGCAGGCGAAGGCACAGCTGAGGGTCGGACAGCGGCTGGTTGTCGGCGTCGGTGATGAAGAACACGTCTTCCACGCGTTCGCCCAGGGTGGCGATCTTGGCGTTCTGCAGCGACAGGTCGAACTCCAGGAAGATCCTGCCGATCCTGGCCAGCAGGCCAGGACGGTCGGGGGCGGTGATCTCGAGGATGGTCACCGGTCGCTGGGCGTCGTTGTGGATGGTCACCTGCGGGGCGAAGGTGAAGTGCTTGAGCTGGCGTGCCACCCGGCGCTGGATGATGGTCGGGTAGTCCTCGGGGTTGCGCAGGGCCTCGGTCAGGCCGTCGCGGATCTGCTTGACCCGCTGCGGGTTGTCGCCGATCGAGCCGCCATCGTTGTCCAGGACGATATAGGTGTCCAGGGTGAACTGGCTGCTGGAGGTGATGATCCGCGCATCATGGATGTTCAGGTTGAGCTGGGACATCGCGGCAACGGTCACGGCGAAGAAGTCGTGCTGGTCCGGCGCATAGATGAAGATCTGCGTGCCGCCCTCGAACTCGCGCTGGGTGGTTTCCTTGATCAGCACCAGCGGGCCGCCGTCGACCGGTTGCTGGAGGATCGCGTCGCTGTGCCAGGCCACGTCCGCGGCGGTGTGGCGCAGGAAGTAGTCATCACCCAGCTGGGCCCAGAGCTGCTCCACGTCGTCCGGGTCGGTACCCTCGCGCACCAGGATGTCCAGTGCCGCGGTCTGTGTCTGGCGAATCTGCTCTTCGCGCTCCAGCGGGTTTTCCAGGCCCCGGCGCAGGGCGCGCTTGGTCTCGGTGTAGAGCTGGCGCAGCAGGCTGGCGCGCCAGGAGTTCCACAGGCTGGGGTTGGTGGCGTTGATGTCGGCCACCGTCAGCACGTAGAGGTAGTCCAGGCGCGTCTCGTCGCCCACCAGCAGGGCGAAGTCGTTGATCACCTGCGGGTCCGAGAGGTCCTTGCGCTGGGCGGTGGTGGACATCACCAGGTGCTGCTGAACCAGCCAGACGATCAGCTTGCTGTCCCATGTCGGCAACTGGTGACGCTCGCAGAAGGCCTGGGCATCCACTGCGCCCAGCTCGGAGTGGTCGCCCTGGCGACCCTTGCCGATGTCGTGATACAGCCCGGCCAGGTAGATCAGCTCGGGCTTGGGCAGGCGGCCCATGAGTTTGCTGGCCAGCGGGAATTTCTCCGACACCGGGGTGTACTGGAGCTTGCGCAGGTGCTTGATCAGGTTGAGGGTGTGGGCGTCGACCGTATAGATGTGGAACAGGTCGTGCTGCATCTGCCCGACGATCAGGCCGAATTCCGGCAGGTAGCGGCCAAGAATGCCGTAGCGGTTCATCCGGCGCAGGTTGCGGTGGATGCCGATCTCGCACTTGAACAGCTCGATGAACAGGCTGGTGTTGCGGATATCGTTACGGAACCTGTCGTTGATCAGGTGGCGGTGTTCGCGCAACTGGCGCACGGTGTCGGCGCGCACGCCCTTGATCTCCGGGTGCTGGGCCATCAGCACGAAGATTTCCAGCATGGCGAATGGCGTGCGCTTGAACACGTTCGGGTTGACCGCCTCGATGTAGCCATCGTGCAGTCGGAAGCGCGCATTGAGCGGCTGTGTGGCGGCGCTGTGCTCATCGGCGAGGATGACTTCCTCGAAGTGCTGGATGATCAGGTCGCATAGCTGGCTGATGCTCATCACCACCCGGTAGTACTGCTGCATGAACTGCTCGATGGCCCGCTTGGGGTTCTCGTCGGTGTAGCCGAGCAGGGCGGCGATGCTGCGCTGGTGATCGAACAGCAGGCGATCCTCGGCGCGCCCGGCGAGCATGTGCAGGGCGTAGCGCACGCGCCACAGGAAGGCCTGGGAGGAGGCCAGCAGCTCGTTCTCGCTTTCCAGCAGGAAGTCTTCGCCGGCCAGGGCGTGGAGGTTCAGGGTGCCGTACTGGCGACGGGCCACCCACAGGACGGTCTGGATATCGCGCAGGCCACCCGGGGAGCCTTTGACGTTGGGTTCGAGGTTGTACTCGGTGTCGTTGTATTTGTGGTGGCGGGCCTTGAGTTCGGCGCGCTTGGCCAGGAAGAATTCCTTGCTCGGCCACATGTGTTCGGTGCTGGTCACCTCCAGCATGCGCAGGCGCAGGGCTTCGGGGCCAGCGATGGTGCGGCTTTCCATCAGGTTGGTGATCACCGTCAGGTCGGCGCGGGCCTGTTCGGCGCACTCATCGACCGTGCGCACGCTCTGGCCGACTTCCAGGCCGATGTCCCAGAGCAGCGTGAGAAAGCGTTCGATGGCATCGCGGTACTGCTCGTGTTCGGCGCTGTCGAGCAGGATCAGCAGGTCGATGTCCGACCAGGGGTGCAGCTCGCCGCGACCATAGCCGCCGACCGCCACCAGTGCGATGCCGGCCTGGTCGCGCCAGTCGAACTGGTTCCAGGCCTGTTGCAGGATGTTGTCGACGAACCAGGCACGGTCCTCGATGAGGGGGCGGATCTCGCCGCCTTCCCGAAACCGCTTGTCGAGCACCGTGCCCGCTTGGCGGATGGCCTTCTTGAAGGCCGCGATGGGGCTGGATTTGAGCGCCAGTTCCGCCTGGAACTGGCCACGGTCGAACAGCTCGGGATCCACCTGGGGCATCGAGTCGCGTTCCTGTGTTGTTGGCCCTGGGTCAGGCCGAGGTGCGCGGGAGGGTGTCGTCCTTGCGCAGGGTGAAGATCTCGTAGCCGGTGGCGGTCACCAGGAGGGTGTGCTCCCACTGGGCCGAGAGCTTGCGGTCCTTGGTGATGGCCGTCCAGCCGTCGCCCAGCACCTTGGTGTCGGCCTTGCCCTGGTTGATCATCGGCTCGATGGTGAAGGTCATGCCTTCCTTGAGCTCCATGCCGGTGCCGGCGCGGCCGTAGTGCAGGACCTGCGGCTCTTCATGGAACACCTTGCCGATGCCGTGGCCACAGAACTCGCGGACCACGGAGAAGCCGTTCTTCTCGGCGTGCTTCTGGATCACTTCGCCGATATCACCCAGGCGGCAGCCTGGCTTGACCAGCTCGATGGCCTTGTACATGCATTCCTGGGTCACCTTGGACAGGCGCTCGGCCCAAGGCGCCACGGTGCCGACATGGAACATGCGGCTGGTATCGCCGTGGTAGCCATCCTTGATCACGGTGATGTCGATGTTGATGGTGTCGCCATCCTTGAGCGGCTTCTCGTTGGGGATGCCGTGGCAGACAACATGGTTGATCGAGGTGCAGATCGACTTGGGGAAGCCCTTGTAGTTGAGCGGCGCCGGGATGGCCTGCTGGACGTTGACGATATAGTCGTGGCAGATGCGGTCCAGCTCTTCGGTGGTGACGCCGGGCTTGACGTGTTCCTCGATCATCTCGAGGACTTCGGCGGCCAGGCGGCCGGCGATGCGCATCTTCTCGATGTCTTCTGCGGTCTTGATGGTGACGGTCATTACAGGCTCTCTACGGCGCCGCAGGGGCGCGAACAAACGGGAAAGGCCGGATTCTAGCAGAGCAGGGCGGCAATCTGTCGGGAGAAAGGCGCAGGTTCTGCTGTCTATCAGGGGGTATTCTGGCGCGATTGCCAGCGTGCTGCAAAAGCCGCTGACGGACGAATCATCATCCGGGTTCCGTTCGCTCGCGGTCTGTGGTATAAAATGCGCCGCTTTCGGGGGAGCTCCTCCGTAAGCCCAAACCCACACACGTGTCGACACGATGACCTGGGTGCTCCGAGTCCGACGGGCTCGCGGGTTGGTCATTGGGATACGTGGAGGCCCAACCCGACTTATCAAGGAACTATCATGTCCCAAGTCAACATGCGCGATATGCTGAAGGCCGGTG
>Ga0153917_1000469_pt1 | contig 26168 bp, 22 predicted proteins | sample TSFL001MetaG_FD_104695 | JGI IMG/M metagenome (GOLD analysis project Ga0153917, IMG submission 104695) | Attine ant fungus gardens microbial communities from Florida, USA - TSFL001 MetaG | ecosystem: Host-associated > Fungi > Mycelium > Unclassified | place: USA: Florida, Paynes Creek Historic... | reverse complement strand
CCACGTCGTTGAGCCAGGCCAGGATGTGCTGGTGTTGCTGCATGGGGAATCTCCTCGCGCGGGTGGGGCCCGTTCTTGTTGTTCGCTTCGAGATCACGACGGGGAAGGCAGGTCGTGTTAGGCGACAGATAAGCGCGAGTGGCGAGAGAGTACAAACGAATGTGGTTCCGCGTAGTGGAACCACCTTAGAAGAGGTGATTGTAGAGTGCGTAACCGCCCGCCAGTACCCAGAGGCACAAGATGATCATCGACAGGCTCCGTCCGTCATAGATATGACTCCACGGCACCACATGGACCAGCTTCTCAGGCGGTACGCTTTTCAGGTAACGGTGGCGGATGATGAAGTAGGAGATGCTGATCACGGGGTAGATGAAGATGGCGATCATCGCGGCACGCAGGCCACCCACAAGCGCCAGGAACGCTGGCGTGAACAGGTAGGCGCACTTTACCCAGAAATCCATTTCCACGAGGCGGTCGTGGACCTCACCGCCGGGGTGCGGTGGTTTTTTCTTGCGTTTTGTCGTCCTTGCGGGCATTTGAAGCTCCATTTCCATTCAGATTACTTGCGCTTTGACCCCGCTCCCATGGCCATCATTCGCCTTCGAACAAGCCGATATATCGCAGGCCATTATAATGCTCTTTGAGCGGTATCGGGATTACCAAGCTGCCATCAGAATACCAGAACATTGCATTCATCTTTACAATGCCGAGACTCAAGCAAATGGCTTTGACCCTTTTCCATTCGCTTCTATCGATTGCGGAGTCACCCAGCATGGCGTCGATATCAACCAGTGTGGATTTGCGTGGGATGATGCCAATGAAATCCTCGTCGTACCAGCGTTCGCCGATATCGGTACAGAACTGACAGACTGGGTATCGAGGGTCGTCAATTTCATAGTCGCTTGAGTAGTCGATTTCAAAGTATTTCATATATTCCTCCTCTTCGGTGAAATTCACGCCTAGCCAGAGGTGAACCCTGTTGAATCGCTCGACATCGTATTTATCTAGGATCTCGTCTTGTTCGTTAGTCATTATCTATACCTCAATTTTAGTTCAACGCCACCAGAACATTTATCGATCAATGCCACTAAAAATTACCGCTCACTTGAAATATCCCCACTCACCAGCGGCGAGCAAACAACAACACTCAACAAGGAAAGAGGCCCGCCTTATAACTGGCAAGCAAGTGATCGCAATAAGAGGACACAAGACCTTTTGCCAGAGCGTCAGCAATCAAACCGATATCATCAGCGACGTAAGCGGCAATTTCAGCGTCCCCGGTAGGACGCAACATAGCCTTGAATGCCAATTCCCTCAACGAGGTGACATCAGCTTCGGCCATTGGGCTTTGATAGCTCATTTCACGCAGGGCTTCAAATGCACTTGCCCAGGCATTGCCAAAAGCAGGTTGCTCTCGCTTATCGAGCAAGGCCTCCCAGTCTTCGACGCCTGCTGCAATAAGCTCAAAAAAATCTTTGTCGTGGATCAGATTTGTAAACATAGCCAAGTCTTTCATTTTTAAGTTCCTTCATGCTCGTGCTATGTGTGACAGCCACTTTATATTTATCAAGATTTGGCTGAGCCGGCCCCTGTTTAAGAATTGAAACGATATCGACAAGCGTAGGGCATTTAACCAATGACTCTCTGCTTTCTCTAGGTCTGTTCCTTCACGTCTAGCCCCTGCGCTGTAGTAATTCGCACCCCTCTAGAACCACCACATTGGACTACCTTCGCGCCCAACAAAAATTGACCCTTTCAAGCGAAGACTATTGAGGTCGATCAAAAGCGAGGCAGCCCCCCTAAAACGACTCATTGAACTTTGATGATAATTCTGACTCCCCCCAAAAAAAAGATTAGACCTACATCTCATGTATCTGAATAAACTCCTAAAATCACGCCTGCCGCGCAAGCATGACAAGAACAACATCACACCGACAATCGAAGCAAGCGGTAAAAACTCAATTGTAAACACTAACCTCTTGAGCTTTCTCTATGAACAAATCCTGCAAATCACCCTGAATTTCCTCACCATCTAAACTCACCACAAAATCGCCATCGACGTCACCAAGAAAATGAACCCCATCCAATGCCCCAAAAATTACAGAGGCACTATCCGCGATAGCAATCCTAAGAAAGCCAATAAAATCAAGCCTCTGCTCATCACTTAGCAATGCAAGAGCATTACGCGCCCGAGCATATGTACCACTATCCACATTGACAGGTTTAGTTAATTCATTCCTTGCTGTGGGCTGCGCTCATCCATGCGAACATTCTGCTGAACCTGCTGCTCACTGGCAACGACCCGTCCAGATAGCAGCAAATACCAGACCGATGCAGCAAGGAACGCTCAGGCTACGGCCTGGCTACAAGATCCATCGGCAGCTCTGCCCATGGTCGTCCGATGCCGACGCCGCGAACTGGACCCTGCCCTGATGAATTACACGCCTTGCTCCGGTGGTTGCGAGAGTGGGGAATCGAGGGCGCATGGCGGGTACCAAGCCGTTATAACAACCCACTAGAAACCGCTTTGGTGCGGCATATTCCGTCGCGTTGCCATCATTCAATCGCGCCGCGATGCTAGCCGAACCCCAGCGGCTCGACGCCAAAAAATGAGACGCGCTTCACTTTTTAAAAAAAACTTTTTACCCGATTTTTTCCCGCCCCGTGAGCACTTTAGCCCCCTGACTTTACGGGCCAAAGCCCCATTTAACGCGCTTTAAAGCAGCCAACAATGGCATGGCGCCATCATTGCGCCGCATCACAAAACAGGGAAAAAATCGCAGCCCTCGCAGGAACTTCTTCCGTAGCGGGGTGCCCTACTCGGCATTACTGGCAACACGATATTCATGTGCCAGTACACAAATTGCCGCAGCCGAGAGGCGCGATTTTCAGGTCCTCGCCATTGGCGTTTCAGGACGATCAAGCAGGCTCATGGACGATGTACCGATGACACAGACATTCGATGTCGAAGCACTGATCAAGCTGCGTAGCCAGACGCGGGCGATCTCCGATGCGCTGAAGGCGCAGGCGGCGGATTACCTTGCCACCGTGGCACCGCTGATCCGTCCGCAAACCCTGTTTGGCGAATACCTGCAAGGCGCCCAGCGCAGCAGCGGCCGCGAAACCCAGGGCCATTTCCAGTCGTTGATCGAACTCTACGAGCGCATTGGCTCGGCCGCGCCGTTCCAGCTGGTCACCGAGCTGGAAGTGCCGCTGAACCTGATCAGCACCACCCCCGAACTGTTCCCGCTGGAATACGACAAGGTCCTCGAACAGAGCGGCCAGGTCATCCGCATCACCAGCCCGACGCGCTGGGTGGTGGGCTTCCACGCGTTCGACCTCGCCCAGTTTCGCAATGTCATCAAAGACCCCAACCGCAGCAGCGCCGAGCTGTACCGCTTCGTGGTGCACTACCTGGTGCTGTTCTACTGCCTGAGCAAGTCGCCAGGCCTGGGCCGGCTGTTCGAAGGCCTGCGCTACGGGCTGAGCTTCGAGCGCCTGAAGGGCTTTGGCGACCTGCCGTTCTGCGTGATCAGCTCGCCGGTGCGCTCGGAACTTCCCGACGATTCGGTCATCCGTAGCAGCACGCAAATTGCCGGCAACACCAGCTTCGAAGAACTGGTGGGGCGCGACAACATCCTGGAAATGAACGACGACATCCGTCAGCGCCTGCTGCTGACGATCGAAGGACTGTAACGCGCAGCGCCCGGTCACGGGCTGCGCAATGATTCGCAGCGAACTGCTCGCACTGGAGAACACGATGGCGAAGAAGGAAAGCACCCAGCACAAACTCGACCGCGTTCGCGCGCCTCGGGTCCATATCACCTACGACGTGGACATCGGTGATGCCATCGAGAAGAAGGAGCTGCCCTTTGTCGTCGGCGTGCTGGGCGATTTTTCCGGCAACCCGCTGGAGCCGCTGCCCAAGCTCAAGGACCGCAAGTTCGTCTTCATCGACCGCGACAACTTCAACAGCGTGCTCAAGGGCATCAAGCCGCGCCTGACCTACCGGGTCGACAACACCCTGGCCAAGAACGGCACCCAGCTGGGCGTCGAGCTGAACTTCAACAGCCTGGAAGACTTCGAGCCACAGAACGTGGTCAAGCAGGTCGAACCGCTGCGCAAGCTGCTGGAAGTGCGCAACAAACTGGCCGACCTGCGCAACAAGATGGGCGGCAACGACAAGCTCGAAGAGCTGCTGATGGACGTGCTGCAGAACACCGAGAAGCTGAAAACCCTGGGCAAGGAATTCGGTCGCGAAGCCGCCGTACCTGCCGACGAAGGCAAAGAGTAAGCAGGAGCCAGACGATGACCGACAAGCAAGCATTGCCCCAGCAGGAATCCGACCTGGTCGAAGTAGAAAACTTCGCACCCCAGGCATCCCTGCTTGACAGCATCATTTCCGAAAGCCGCGTGGCCCGCTCGGAAACCGAGCGCAGCCGTACCCGTGACCTGATCGGTGAACTGGTCGGCCAGGTACTGGAGGGCGAACTGACGCCAAGCAAGGACCTGATTGCCGTGCTTGATGCGCGTATCGCCGAGATCGACGCAATGCTCTCCGAGCAGATGAACGAGATCATGCACGCCAGTGAATTCCAGCAACTGGAAGCCTCATGGCGTGGCCTGAAGTACCAGGTCGACCAGACCGAGACCAGCACCACGCTGAAGATCCAGTTGCTCAACGCATCGAAAAAAGACCTGGTACGCGACCTCAAGGCTGCCTCCGAATTCGACCAGAGCGCGCTGTTCAAGAAGATCTACGAAGAAGAGTACGGCACCTTCGGTGGTGCGCCGTTCGGCATGCTGGTAGGTGACTACGAGTTCACCCGCAGCCCCGAAGACATGTACCTGCTCGAAGAAATCTCCCACGTCGCCGCGGCTGCCCACGCGCCGTTCATTTCTGCGGCGTCGCCAGAGTTGTTCGGCTGGGATTCATTTACCGACATGTCCGGCCCGCGCGACCTCGCAAAGATCTTCGACACTGTCGAATACGCCAAGTGGAAGTCGTTCCGCGCATCCGAAGACTCGCGCTATGTCGGCCTGACCCTGCCGCACGTGCTCGGTCGCCTGCCTTATGGCCCGGATACCGTACCGGTAGACGAGTTCAACTTCGTCGAGAGCGTCGATGGCCGCGACCACAACAAGTACCTGTGGATGAACGCCGCCTACGCTCTCGGTACGCGCGTCACCGATGCCTTCTCGCGCTACGGCTGGTGCGTTGCGATCCGTGGCGTCGAAGGCGGCGGCCTGGTCGAGGGCCTGCCAACCCACACCTTCAAGACCGACGACGGCGAGATCGCGCTCAAGTGCCCAACTGAAATCGCCATCACCGACCGCCGCGAGAAGGAGCTCTCCGACCTCGGCTTCATCCCCCTGGTCCACTGCAAGGGCACCGACTATGCCGCGTTCTTCGGCACCCAGTCGACTCAGAAGCAGAAGCAGTACAACACCGACATCGCCAATGCCAACGCACGGCTGTCGGCGCAGCTGCAGTACATCTTCGCCACCTCGCGTATCGCCCATTACATGAAGGCAATCATGCGCGACAAGATCGGCAGCTTCGCCTCGCGCAAGGACGTCGAATCGTTCCTCAACGAATGGCTGGCCGACTATGTGCTGCTCGACGACACCGCCAGCCAGGAGGCCAAGGCCAAGTTCCCGCTGCGCGAAGCCAGCGTCGAAGTGGTCGAAGTACCCGGCAAGCCAGGCGCCTACAAGGCCGTAGCATTCCTGCGCCCGCACTACCAGCTCGACGAACTGACTGCCTCGTTGCGCTTGGTCGCCGAATTGCCGCAATCCACCCGTAGCTGATCGAACGTAAGCCAGGAAGGCGCAACTCACCCATGAGCCGTAACTATCAACTAGTGCCAACACTGTTGGATCGCCTGCTTGATGACGCACCTCATCAAGCAAGCGAGGCGGTCTCCAGGCGGTTGTGCTCCCTGGCCGATTACAAGGCCAGCCTGATACGTGACCTGGAAGTTCTGGTCAACACACGTCAGTGCATGGTCGCCGAGCGCCTCGGCGGCCATGCACAACTGGCCGGCACGATCCTCGAATACGGCATGCCCGACTTCACCAGCAAGGGCGTGCTGAACCCCGAGGACAGGCGCCTGATCCAGGCTCAGCTGGAACGCGCCATCACCGTGGGTGACAAGCGATTCCGTGCCGTACGCGTACAACTGATGACCCAGCAGGTAGGCCACCGCATGCTGACCTTCAGGGTCGATGCTGTGCTGCATTTGCAGGACGCCACACGCCAGGTCTCGTTTGACGCCGTACTGCAGATCAATACCCAAGAATACAAAGTGCAGAACCTGAACTGATGCTCGACGATCTGCTGCCCTATTACGAAAAGGAACTCTCGCACCTGCGCTTTCTCGGCCAGGAGTTTGCCCGCGAGTATCCGAAAATCGCCTCACGCCTGCTGATCGAGGGGGACAACTGTGAAGACCCCCATACCGAACGGCTGATCGAAGCGTTTTCGTTCCTTTCCGCGCGCATCCACAAGAAGCTCGATGACGAGTTTCCAGAAATCGTCGAAGCTTTTCTTGAGGTTCTGTACCCGCATTACCTGCGACCAACACCCGCGTTGTCGATCGCCGAGTTTTCCGCAGGCAACCGTTCGAGCCTGGCGGCGTGCTACGACATCCCCCGCCACACCGAAATCACCTCGCGCAGCGTCGAGGGCGTGGCCTGCCGGTTCCGCACCTGCTATCCGGTACAGTTGTGGCCAGTGGCCGTGCAGGACGCCGCGTTCGTCGAGCTCGAACGCTCGGTGTTCAATGGCCACAGTGCCGACCTGGTGGCGCACCTGAAGATCGGCCTGGTCGCCACCACCGACCTGCATTTCGGCCAGCTCGATATCCATTCACTGCGTTTCTTCCTCGACGGTGAAAGCACGCTGATGCTGCAGCTCTACGAGCTGCTGTTCAACAACCTGGCCAAGGCCACTGTCAGCTTCAACGACAACGGCCAGCGCCGGGAAATTGGCCTGCCCGCTGATGCCTTGGGGGCCGTCGGTTTCGATCAGGATGACGGTCTGGTGGATTATTCGGCCCGCTCGTTTGCCGGTTACCGCTTGCTGCACGATTATTTCACCTTCCCCGACAAGTTCATGTTCTTCGACATCGGCGGGCTCAAGCGTAGCCTGGCGGGCCGTGATATCCAGGCCATCGAGCTGAATTTCTACTTCTCTCAGTTCGAACTCGGCGAGCGTCTGGTGCGGCTGGCACAGAACCTGGGGCGGCACAACTTCAAGCTGGGCTGTACGCCGATCATCAATCTGTTCAAGCAGCAGGCTGAGCCGATCAAGCTGACCCACACCCAGCACGAGTACCCGGTCACCCCGGACGTACGTCTGCAGGGCAACGCCGAAGTCGTGTCGATCGACCGCGTGCAACGTGTACGCAAGATCGGTGGCCGCGACAAAGTCAGCGAGTGCAACCCATTCTTCGAGCCGCGTGGCGAGCTCGGCCCCGACGCCTGCTACTGGATCGGCCGCCGCCAGCCATCCCGACGTGGCAGCCAGAGCGGCACCGAAATGGTGATCCGCGTGGTGGACCGGGAACTGGACCTGATCGACAGCAGCAGCGACACCCTCAGCATCGCCCTGACTTGCAGCAACCGCGACCTGCCGCAATTGCTCAGCTACGGCGGCAGCCAGAGCGACCTGAGCCTCGACCAGGACAGCGTGGTAGACAGCATTCGCCTGCTACGCAAGCCCACTGCCACCGCGCGCGTGCCGTTGGGCGACGGCCTGATCTGGCGGTTGATCTCGCACCTGTCGCTGAACCACATGTCGCTGGTGACGCAGGGCAAGGAAGTGCTGCAGGAAATGCTCAGCCTCTACAACTACCGCCGCGGCCTGGCCGTGCGCAAGCAGATCGGCGGCATCCTGTCGATCAAGAGCGAACCGGCCGTTGCCCGCATCGGCCACCCGCGGCCGAACTTCGTGCGCGGCGTGGGCATCACCCTGGAACTCGACGAAAGCCAGTACATCGGCAGTGGCGTGTTCCTGTTCGGCAAGATCCTTGACCACTTCTTCGGCCAGTACTGCACCGTCAACAGTTTCACCCAACTGACCCTACGTACCCGCCAGCGGGAAAAGAGAATCGTACAATGGCCACCCAGAACCGGCGATCAGCCACTGGTCTGATCGACCAGGCGCGTGCCCAGCCCTACCGGTTCGAATTCTTCCAACTGGTGCGGCTGCTGCGCCTGCACTACAGCAGAGCGGGACGAATCGACCCGGAGACCCGGCCGCACGACGACCCGCTGCGCTTCCGTTCGCAGCTGTCGCTGGCGTTCCCGGTCAGCGAAGTCAGCGAGTTGAAGTTCGAGCGCGCCGAACGCACCAACGCAAACGACCAACCGCTGTCGGAAGTCCAGGTCACCTTCATGGGCCTGGTCGGCCCGTCCGGGGTACTGCCACGGCCGTACACCGAGCTGCTGATCAACCGCCACATCCAGCACCGCGACGATGCTGCGCACGCATTCATGGACCTGTTCTCACATCGCATGGTCGCGCAGTTCTACCAGGCCTGGCAGAAGTACAAGTTCCACATCGAGCACGAACGCAAAGGCAGTTCGGACTTCGAGCGCTACCTGTTGAACATGGTGGGCTTTGGCGAGCAGGCGCGTCAGCGCAAGTTCAACAGCAATGGTTCGGGGCTGCGCCACGAACTGTTCAGCTACTTTGCCGGTTTGTTCAGCCAGCGACCGCGCAACCCGCAGAACCTGCAGGCAATGCTCAGCTTCTATTTCGCCCTGCCGTTCACCCTGCGCCCATTTGCCGGGCGCTGGTTGAAACTAGCACCCGAGCAATGCACACGCCTGGGTCGGCAGAACGCCCAACTGGGGCAGAGCAGCGTGGTCGGTAACCGTGTATGGGACTACCAGTCATGCGTGCGGATCGAAATCGGCCCACTGGAACTGGCCGACTATCGGCGCTTCCAGCCCGGCACCAGCGATTATCACAAGTTGGTCGAGCTGGCGCGCTTCTACCTCGGCCCCAGCCTGGACTTCGAACTGGCACCAAAGCTCAAGCCCGACGCCATGCCTGTCGCCCGCCTGGGCCGCGAAGGCGGTGTGGCGCTGGGCTGGCTGGGCTGGCTGAAACGCCCTGGCAGCCAGGTCGAACCTGCGCGCTGTGGCATTTTTAGAATTCCTTTTGATGGGGTCTCGCTGTGAACCTTAAGTCACTGTTTGCCAAGCTCAACGATACCTGCCGCAGCGCAACCGAAAGTGCGGCCGCCCTGTGCCTGGCCGAGCGTCACTACGAAGTGGACATCGAGCACGTGCTGCTGCAACTGCTCGAAGGTGATGACAACGACCTGCGGCCCGTGCTGCGCCACTACGATGTGGTGATCGAGCGCCTGCAGTCACAGCTGGCCGACGCCCTGCAGGGCTTCAAGACCGGCAATACTCGAACGCCGGCACTGTCCCCGCACATCACTCAGCTGATCGAGCGCGCCTGGGTGCTGGCTTCGATCGAATATGGCACCAGCCAGATCCGCAGCGGCTACCTGCTGCTGGCCCTGCTCGACGACGCCGACCTGCGTCGTCTGCTCCTGGCCAGCGCAGCAGAGCTGGGCAAGATCAACGTCGATGACCTGCGCACCAACCTCCAGACCCTGACCAGCGCCAGCAGCGAAGCCCAACAAGCCACCACCTTGCCGGGCGACAACAGCGGCCCTGCCCCGCTGCGTGGCGCAGGCAAGACGCCAGCGCTGGACCAGTACACCGTCGACCTCACCCGCAATGCCCGCGAAGGCCGGATCGACCCGGTACTGGGGCGTGAATTCGAGGTTCGGCAGATGGTCGACATTCTCACCCGTCGGCGCCAGAACAACCCGATCCTCACCGGTGAGGCCGGGGTCGGCAAGACCGCCGTGGTCGAAGGCCTGGCGCTGCGCATCGCCGAGGGCGACGTGCCGGCGCCTCTCAAGGGCGTCGCCATCCACACCCTTGACCTTGGCCTGCTGCAAGCCGGCGCCGGCATCAAGGGTGAGTTCGAGAACCGCCTGAAATCGGTGATCGAGGAAACCAAGCGCAGCGTACACCCGATCATCCTGTTCATCGACGAAGCCCACACGCTGATCGGCTCCGGTGGCCAGGCCGGGCAGAACGATGCCGCCAACCTGCTCAAGCCGGCACTGGCACGGGGCGAGCTGCGCACCATCGCCGCAACCACCTGGGCCGAGTACAAGAAGTACTTCGAAAAAGACGCCGCCCTTGCGCGCCGCTTCCAGGTGGTCAAGGTCGAAGAGCCAGAAGAAGACCAGGCCATCTACATGCTGCGCGGCCTGCTGGATAAGATGCAGAGCCACCACCGTGTGGCCGTGATGGACGACGCACTGGTCCAGGCGGTACGCCTCTCCAGCCGCTACATCACCGGCCGGCAGCTGCCGGACAAGGCCGTCAGCGTGCTCGACACCGCCTGCGCTCGGGTTGCCCTGGGCCAGACCTCGCAGCCAGGGCGCCTTGAAGACTGCCTGCGCCTGGTCGACAACCTGCGCGCTGAGATCAGCCTGCTGGAGCAGGAACAGAGCAAAGGCAGCGATCACCAGCGCCGCCTCGGACAGCTGCACGAACAGATCGAACAAGCTGGCCAGCGCCAGCAGCGCCTCGAACAGCAGTGGCAGCGCGAGTTGGAACTCGTCAGGCAGATCCACGCCTTGAGCGAGGCAAGCGGCAGTGACAACCGCGCGGCCCTTGCCGAACTGCGAGTGCAGTTGGCCGATGTCCAAGGCGAGGAACCGCTGGTTCATGCCTTGGTCGATGGTGCCACCATCGGTGAAGTGATTTCCGGCTGGACCGGCATCCCGCTGGGCAAGATGCTGCGCGACGAGATCGATACCGTGCAGCGTCTGCCGGCGCTGATGGCCGAGCGCGTGCTGGGCCAGGACCATGCCCTTCACGAGATCGGCAAACGCATCAAGATTTCCCGGGCGCGCATGGAAGACCCCAACAAGCCGATCGGCGTTTTCCTGCTGCTTGGCCCCAGCGGCGTGGGCAAGACCGAGACCGCGCTGGCCCTTGCCGACACCCTGTACGGTGGCGAGCGCAATGTCATCACCATCAACATGTCCGAGTATCAGGAAGCACACACCGTCTCCAGCCTCAAAGGCTCCCCGCCCGGCTATGTCGGCTACGGCGAAGGCGGCGTGCTGACCGAGGCTGTACGGCGCAAGCCCTACAGCGTGGTGCTGCTTGACGAGGTGGAGAAAGCCCACCCGGACGTGCTCGAACTGTTCTTCCAGGTGTTCGACAAAGGCGTACTGGACGATGGCGAAGGGCGCGAGATCAACTTCCGCAACACCGTCATCATCCTCACTTCCAACGTCGGCACCGAGCACATCATGCGCACCTGCCTGGGCGCCGAGCAGGTACCGGCGCCGGCACAGCTGGTGGACGATTTGCGCGACCAGCTCAACAGCGTGTTCAAGCCGGCCTTCCTCGGCCGCCTGAGCATCGTCCCCTACTACCCGGTGCAGGACGCCATTCTCGAGCGCATCGTCGGCCTCAAGCTGGAACGCATCCGCCAGCGTTTCGAGCGCAACCACCAGGCCCAGCTGCACTTCAGCCCGGCGCTGGTGCCGGCGATTGCCGCACGCTGCACCGAGGTCGACAGCGGCGCGCGCAACATCGACAACATCCTTTCGGGCAGCCTCATGCCCGAGCTGGCCGAACAGGTACTGGCACGCATGGCCGAAGATCAGCCGATCAACAGCCTGCGCATCGACCTGGATGAAGCCGGCGGCTTCGCCTACAGCCTGGCGTGAAGGAGCGGCCGTTGACGCAAGGACCATCAGCAGCGCCACGGGGCAAACGGGCGCTGCCAGAACAAGTTTTCAGGAGCAGGACAATGGGCAGGTTACTGGGTGTACTGATCATGGCCTCGGCGCTTGGCGCATGTGGCATTACTGACCGCGTCGGCAAACGTGTCGACGACACCTGGGCAGGCGACATGCTGTTCAGCAGCGACGAGAAAGTGGTCCTGACCATCGACGGCGGCAACCGGCTGAACCCGGACGTGGCCGGCACCCCGCTGTCTGTGGTGGCGCGGGTCTACCAGCTGACCAGCCTCGACCGTTTCATCAGCAGCGACGCCGACACCCTGCTCGACCACCCTGAACAAGCGCTGGGCGAAACCGTGCTGGATACCCGGGAAACTGTGGTACTGCCGGGCATCGGCCACGTCCAGCAATGGCCCTTGGCAAAACAGGCGCGCTATGTCGCCGTAGCCGCATTCTTCCGCGACGAAAGCGGCGGGCGCTGGAAGATGGCCTTCAATGCCGACGCCTTCCGCAAGGACGGCATCTTCTTCTCGTCCGAGGGCGGGAGGGTGCTGCTCGACCTCAACCAGATTACCGCCGAGCGCGGCCAGGACGTGCTCCAGCTGCCGGCCCAGCAAGCTATTGCCACCCTGCAGCCAGCGCAACCGCTGGAAACAGAACCCACTGTCACCCAGCAACTGCAGGCCAAGGCACTGGACGCTGCCCAGCAGGCGGCGAGCGATGCCGCCGAGCAATCGGCCAAGAAAGCCATGACCAACGTGTTCGATTCAGCACTGGAAGGTATCCAATGAGCAACAAGAGCCGCGTGATGTGGTCGGAAGGCATGTTCCTTCTGCCGCAGCACTTCCAGTATCAGGACGAGTTCCACCAGCACCAGCTGGCCCAGGCGACCTTGCGTTCGTCGCCGTTCCACTGGGGCGTGCAGGCGCTCGAAGTCGATGAACAGGCGCTCAGCAATGGCGTACTGCAACTCAACCGCCTGCACATGGTGTTCCCAGACGGTTCGGTGTTCGACGCCCCGCAACATGACCCGCTGCCGGCGGCACGTGACCTCAAGGACCTGCTGCAGGGCTCGGGCATCAAGGTGTACGCCGCACTGAAGCTGGCCGAACCCTACAGTGCCAACTACCTGGAAGAAGGCGCAGAGCGCAAGGGCGCACGCCGCTATCGCAAAGCATTTGCGACCCTGCCCGACCTCAACGAGGGCGACCTGGAGAACGAAATCACCAGCCTGCGCCTGAATGTAGTGCTGCTGGTCGATGGCGATGCACTGGACGGTTACAGCTACTGCCCGCTGCTGCACCTGCAGCGCAATAACGTCAACGCGTTCAGCGTCGACAGCCAGTTCGTCCACCCGGCCTTGCACCTGGGTGCCCACGAAACCCTTCTGACCATCGCCCAGCGCCTGCTGGCGCTGCTGCAGAGCAAGAGCGAGACCTTGTCCGGGCGCCGCCGCGAGCGCGCCGACCAGATCGCCGAGTTTGGCTCCAGCGACGTCAGCCTGTTCTGGCTGCTGTACACGGTCAACCGCGCCTATCCGGGCCTTGCCCACCTGCTGCAACACCCGCGCCTGCATCCGGAGCAGCTTTATCGCTTCCTTGCCGAGCTGGCTGGCAGCCTGCTGACCTTCTCGCTCAATGGCCGCCTGGACGATATCCCGGCCTACGACCATCAGGACCCAGCCGCCTCGCTGCTCAAGCTTGATCGCCTGGTGCGCGAGCTGCTCAACAGCGTAGTGCCAAACCAGTACATCCCGATTCCACTGGACCAGACCCGTTCGTCCTACTACGTCGGCCGCCTCAACGACCCGCGCCTGGCCGACGCCGACTTCTATATCTCGGTGCACGCCGACATGCCCGGTGCCCAAGTGCTGGAGCTGGTACCGCGAGCCTTCAAGGTTGGCTCGCCGGAGGACATCGAAGTGGTGGTCAACACGGCGATGCCAGGCGCCACGCTCAACCACTGTGTGCGCACACCGAATGCCATCCCGGTACGCCTGGACAACCAGTACTTCGCGATCGAACCCCATGGACGGGTCTATGAACGCATGATGAGCGCCCACGCCATCGCCTTCTACGTCCCCAGTGCCTTCAAGAACCTCAAGCTCGAACTGATGGCGGTGCTCAAATGACTGTTGCCGTAATGCCGGGCGGCGCGACCGCCGTCGAACAACCCTCCACCCTCAAGGACATGGTCAAGGACTTCCTGACCATGGCACTGATGATCCGCCGCGGCAACAAGGTGGTCGACGTACAGCGCCTGCGTGCCGGCGTCGACGAGTTCTTCCCGGCCCTGGAGCGCGATGCCCGCCGCGCCAATTACAGCGTCGAGCAGGTCAAGGACGTGCAATACGCGTTGTGCGCCTTCCTCGACGAAAGCGTGCTCAATGCCGGCCCAAGCGAAATCCGCAACCAGATCGAGATCAACCCGCTGCAATTCCAGTACTTCGGCGTGCACCTGGCCGGCCAGGGCTTCTTCGACAAGCTCGAGGCCCTGCGCACCGACGTCAAGCGCAACCTCGACGTGCTGGAGGTTTATCACCTGTGCCTGGCCTTGGGCTTCGAGGGCAAGTACAGCCTCGAGCAGAAAGACCAGCTGCGCTACATCGCCAATACCCTGGGCCAGGACATCGCCCGTCACCACGCGCCACGCAAGGCGCTGGCACCACAGTGGGCGCTGCCAGATCAGGTGTCGCAGATGCTGCGCTACGAAGTGCCACTGTGGTTGTACCTGGTGCTCATCGCGCTGGTCTGCGGGGCGGTCTACCTGACCCTCGACTGGTTGCTGGGCAAGGAAGTCGCCGCATTGGCTGAGCAGGTCCGCCGGCTGTTCGGCGTTTAACTCGGTACGGTCAGGAAGACATGAAAGCACTACTGCGCTGTTTGAAAAATTTCTGGTTTGCCTTGGCACTGGTCTGGGCCATCGGGTTGCTGGCCTGCTGGTTCGCCCTGCCGCGCTGGCAGTTCACGCCTGAGCAGGTGTATGTGGCGATGACGCTCTTCAGCGCCGTTTGCCTGTTGTTGATCGTGCTGCGCCAGTACCGCCGCATCCGCGCCGAGCAGAACATCGAGAGCCTGGTGCAGCTGGAAGTCGACCGTTCGCTGGGCGCCGAAGGCGAGTTCCGCGACCAGCATGTGCTGCGCGAACGCCTCAAGCACGCGATCGCCATGTTGCGTTCGGCGCGCTCGGCTGGTGGCGGTGGCGCGTCGGCATTGTCCGACCTGCCGTGGTACCTGGTGATCGGCATGTCGGCCTCGGGCAAGACTTCGCTGCTGACCCGCTCCGGGCTCTCGGCTTCGATCGCCGGGGCCCAGGCCAGCGGCTTCGACAGCGGCACCCAGCACTGCGACTGGTACTTCAGCCCCGAAGCCGTGTTGATCGACACCGCCGGCCGCTACCTGCGCGATGATGCCTCGGCCAGCGAGTTCGCCTCGTTCCTCAAGCTGCTGCGCAAGCAGCGCAGCAAGCCTGCGGTGAATGGCCTGGTGCTGGTGGTGAGCCTGCCGGAGATCATCTGTGCCACTGTGGCCGAGCGCGAAGCCATGGCGGCACGCCTGGTCAGCCGCATCGATGAATACAGCGAATGCCTGGGGGTGAACCCTCCCCTGTACCTGATGCTCAGCAAGACCGACCTGCTGCCAGGCTTCAACCAGGCCTTTGACGGCCTGGACAATGCCCAGCGCCAACAACCTCTGGGCATGACCTTCCCGCTCGCCGAAGTGCGCAACAAAGGCCTGCGCAGCGTCGCCGAAACCAGCTTCGCCCAACTGCTGGCCAGCGTGCGCGAGCATGTCGACCATCAGCTGATCGCTGGCGGCAATACGGCCAACGTCGAACTGCTGCAATTCCCCAGCTACTTCGCCGAACTGTCGAGCGTGCTGGGTGGCTTCCTCGAGCAGTTCGAGCGCAGCGCCGACGGCCGCACTCCACCGATCGTGCGGGGTGTGTACTTCACCAGTGCGTTGCAGACCGACGAGCAGCTGCCACCGGTCTACGAAGAGGCCCTGGGCGCTCACTATGCCTTGCAGATCAGCGAGCGCCCGGCGTCGAACAAGGCTGCCAGCAAGATTGGCGACAAGAGCTTCTTCATTACCGAAACCTTCCGCCAGGTGGTGTTCCCCGACCGCAACCTGAGCCTGTACTACTCGCGCCATGGCCGTACCCGTGCCCTCACCCCTGCCCTGGCCGGCGCCGCTGCGCTCGCCGGTGTCGCCCTGCTGGCCTGGGAAGGCGTGTCGTTCCACAACAACCGCCAGGTATTGGCCACCATTGGCGGCGAGCTGACCGAACTGGAACAGGCTCCCGACCAGAACGAGCGCCTGGCGTCCGGCCAGGCCATGGAACAGCTGCGCCACTACCTCGGCCAGTTCGAAGGCTACGACAGCCAGGGCGTGCCGTTGGCACTGGGCGCCGGCCTCTACAGCGGCGCCGAGCTGCTCAGCCCGCTGCGTCAGGCCTACCTGCAGCAACTGCGCACTCAGGCCCTGGAACCGATCAGCAAGCACCTGCAAGTGCAACTGCGTGCGCTCAACCAGTTCGCCGAAACCGTCGATCGCACGCCATTGGCCGAAACCGGCAAGCGCCGGGCGCCAAAGGTGCAGGCTGCGGATGCTGCACCAGGCAAAGGGGTCAAGGTGTTCACCGCTCCGTCCGCAGCAGCGCTGACCAGCAACGTTCCCCGCAGCGGCGCGCAACTGGCTGGCCAAGTGCAAGCCGCTGCCAGCGAGGCAGGCCAGGATGGCCGCCGCCGCGCCCTCGATGCATTGCGTGAAAAGGCCCGTTCGGAGTCCAGCGCTGACCCGTCCGAAGACACCGCACTGACCGCTGGCCTGTCGCTGTCCGAAGACAGCCTCGCGCGCCTCAGCGAGCAGCAGGTGGCCTCGGTGATCGAAGCCTACAGCGCACTGAAGCTGTACCTGATCCTGACCCGCCCGCAGGAACATCCGGATGCCGAGTTCGTCGCCGCCGAACTGCCGCGGGCCTGGGCGCAGGCCGCGCAGGCCCAAGGCCATGACGCCGACCCGGCGCTTATCGAAGCCAACAGCGCCCTGTACGTGCGCTACCTGCAACAGGGCACGGCGCCGGCCCTGCGTCGCAACGAGCAACTGGTCAGCGATGCCCGCCAAAGCCTGCGTTCGTTCATGATCGCCAGCTCGCTGGTCGACCGCGAGTACCTGCGCCTGCAACTTGAGTCGGGCCGCCAGTATCCGAGCCTGACCCTGGCCGACATGGTTCCGGCCGACAGCCGCAACCAGCTGTTTTCCTCCGAAGCCGTGCCGGCCTTCTATACCCGCCAGGGTTGGGAAGAATATGTGCAGCCAGAGCTGATCAAGCTGCTTTCGGGCGACCTGCGCAACGACAGCGACTGGGTGCTCGACGGTGAAGGTGGCAACGACTTGGTGCAGAAAGCCAACTTCATGCGTGAATTGCTGGCCCGCTACAAGGCCGACTATGCCGAAGCCTGGTTCAACCTGCTCGAAGGCGTAGGCGTGCGTCACTTCACCGACATGGCCAATGCCAATGAGCGCCTGGCGGTGCTCAGCGACGTACAGAACTCGCCGGTGAAGAGCCTGCTCGCCGCCGTCAACCACAACACCAACTGGGACCTGCCCAAGCAAGTCACCGCTTCCACGGCCAGCGCGACGCAAGACAGCTTCTGGAGCAGCATCAAAGGCGCCTTCAGCAGCCAGGGCGCTGCAGTGGAAAACGTTGTCGCGCAACTGCCACGCGTCGATGACGGCAGCCTGGCAAAGCGCTTCGAACCGGTCTCGCGACTGTTCGCCGCACAGAATGCCGAAGGCGCCGACAGCACGGTGATGGACCGCTATCTGGCAGCGCTGCGCAAGCTCAAGGTACGCCTGAGCAACATCCAGCGCTCGCAAGACGTTGGCAAGAACAGCAAGCTGTTGATCAGCGAGACGCTCGAAGGCCAGCCTTCGGAAGTCACCCTGGTGCGCAATTATGTCGAAACCAGCGTCGACACCTCGGCCGGTAAGCTGTCCAGCGCCCTGCTGCGCCTGTTCAATTCGCCGCTGCAGTATACTTGGGAGACCTTGCGCGACCCGGCCGGCCAGCAGATCGCCAAGGCCTGGGCACAGGACGTGGCACGCCCTTGGCAGCAAGTGATGGCGCACCGCTACCCGATTGTTGCCAACAGCAACAACGAAGCCTCGGTCAAGGACCTGCAGCGTTTCGTCGACCCTGAAAGCGGCCTGCTGCCAGCCTTCAAGCGCGATCAAATCGGCAACCTTGCCGGTGGCGAAGGCCTGGGCATTGGCACCGGTAACAGCACCAGCCCACTGGTCAACGCCAAGATGGTCGACAGCATCGACAAGGCCAGCTCGGTAGGCCAGGTGATCGCCAGTCTCTCGGACCGGGAGAACGGCTTCGAGATCATGCTTGAGCCTTCTGCCCGCTACACCGACATCATCTTCACCCTCGACGGTCAGGAACAGCATTACCGCAACGGCCGTACCAGCTGGAACCGCTTCGCCTGGCCGGGCAGCAACAATGCCCCGGGCGCCCGCCTGGACGTAGTCACCCTGGAGGGCCAGCGCATCACCGTGTTCGACTACCCCGGCCGCTGGGGCCTGTTGAAGATGAACGACAGTGCCCGCGTCAGCGACCTCGACACCGTGCAGCAGCGCTTTACCTGGCAGTCGGTAGCCGGCCCGGTAAGCCTGGTGGTACGCAACTATGGCGGCGTGAAGATGACCGACCTGGCCCAGGTCAAGGCGCTCAGTGTGCTCAACGACAGTGCTCGGGTGAACTGATGCTGATCCACATTCTGCAAGGGGCGCTTGGTCAATGATCGGATGTTTCGGCAAAGTCCCCGCCAGCGCCGACTTTGTCAGCCTTAACGGTGCCCTGCCGGAGGTCTGCGAATTTGACCTGTGGCTGCAGAACGGTCTCGGCCGCATGCAGTCGCAGGCCGACTGGCGCGAGCGTTTCGACGCCCTGCCGGTGTGCTTCTTCTGCTACCGCAGCCGCGCCGGGCAGTGGCTGCTCGGCGGCTTCATCAGCTCGCGCGATACCAGCGGCCGGCGTTATCCGTTCATGGTGTTCCAGAGCATTCGCATCGACAACGACGCCCGCTTCGTCAGTCCGCACATCCTCTGCGAGCTGTTCGCCGGGCAGATCAAGCCATTGCTGATGCAAGCAGCCCAGGGCGCCGACATGGCCGAGTTGTTCAACCGGATCAAGGCCATGCGCGGCTGGACCGCTCAGGACCTGGATCTGTACCGCCGGGTGCACGAGAAGTTTCTCCATGACTTCAACCTGCGCGACGTGGCCCGGCCGCTGCGCCACAGCTACCCGGAGTTCGACACCCAGGCCGGCATGGCCAGCCTCTACCGCCTGCGTACCGCCTTGCAGCAGGCTCACACGGCGCCGATCTGCCTGCCGCTGCCGGCCCAGAGCGGCCTCAAGCGGCCCATGGCCGACCTCTGGTGCACGCTGCTCTCACGCCTGCGCGGCAGCGCTGGCATGCCTGACGTGAGCGTGCTGGTGGACAACTTCATGCGCCCCGGGCTGCTGTGCTTCGCCTCCCGCGGCAGCGACGAGATATACCGGCTACTGACCGGCATTGCCGACAGCAGCGAGCGGCATGACCTGCTGGACCCTTTGCCGTACCCATCGGCTGGCAGCCCCCTCGCGCTGCCGGCCGATGATCTGGCCCTGAACGATTTCATAGAGCGCTTTGCCAGCGCGCGGGACGAACAGTATTGATGAACAGGCTCAAGTACTACTTTTTCAAATATCAGCCGTACGTGCTCGGCATAGCGTTTTTCCTGGCCATCTTTCTGGTCTGGGCAGCTGGCATGGCACTGGGCTTCGCCTCACTGTCCAGCCTGCTGGCCGGCATCGGCGTGTTCGTGTTGCTGTCTGCCCTTTACGTGCTGCTGATGTACCGCGGCGTCTCCCAGCACCATGACCTGGAAGCCCTGCTGCGCGAGGACGCCGACCAGGCAGTGCTCAATGCCAACCCGCAGGACCGTGAAGAAGTCAGCCTGTTGCGCGAGCGCCTGCTGCAAAGCATCGAGCGTCTGCAAGGTAGCGCCAAGGGCGCAGCCAGCAAGGACGCGCTGTACGCGCTGCCCTGGTACCTGGTAATCGGCCAGCCGGCATCGGGCAAGAGCACCATGCTCTACCAGTCCGGCCTCACCTTCCCTTACGCCGAGCGCGAAGGCGCACGGGTCGCCGGCCTTGGTGGAACGCGCAACTGCGACTGGTTCTTCAGCTCCGAAGCGGTGCTGCTCGACACCGCCGGTCGCTACATGGACAACCAGGAAGAAGCCGGCAAATGGCGCGCCTTCCTCGGCCTGCTGCGCCAGCACCGCCAGCGCCGACCGCTTAACGGCCTGATCGTCGCGGTCAGCATCGAAGACATCCTGCATGCCGGTGCCGATGGCCGCGAGCGCCTGGCCAAGCGCCTGCGTGAGCGCATCCAGGAAGCCCACGAGCTGCTGGAGCTGTGCCTGCCGATCTACCTGGTGTTCACCAAGTGCGACCTGCTGCCCGGCTTCACCCACTTGTACCGCCAACTGGACGCGCAGTCGCGTGATGAAGTGATGGGCAAGACCTTCAGCCACGAGGGCTTCCAGCAGTCCGACTGGGGCACGCGTTTTGCCACGGCCATGAACGAACTGGTCGAACACTGGCAGGCGTTGGCCGATCAGCAGTTGCTGCAACAGGATATCCAGCTGACCCGTCGCGATCCTGCCGCCTACCGCTTGCCACTGGAGTTGGCTGCGCTCAAGCCGCTGCTCAATGCGTTCGTCGCTGACCTGCTGCGGGCCAATCCGTACCAGAGTGCCGAGCTGCTGCGTGGCTTCTATTTCACCAGTGCCCTGGATGCTGACGAACCAGCCCACGGCCATTATGCCAGCGAGGTACGCGAGCGCTTCGCACTGGCCGCCCCAGGCAGCAGCACAACCGCGGTCCGCCAGGCCGAGCCGCTGTTCATTGCCGGCCTGTTCCGCAAGGTGATCATCCCTGACCAGCATTTGGTGGCGCTGTACACCAGCAATCGCCGCGAACACCGCCGCAAGGCCGTCTGGGTCGGTGCTGCGAGCCTGGCCGCCCTGCTGTTGTGCCTGGCTTGGGGATGGTCATACAGCAACAACAAGGCGGCGATCCAGACCTTGGCCGCCAACCTCGACAGCGCGCGCCAGCACGATGCTGCCGCGCCCCAGCAGTACACCGACTGGCATAGCCTCGACCAGTTGCGCCAGGCCGCCGCCGAGCTGTATGCCCGCCACCATGGCGAAGGCGTGCCGTTGAGCATGCGCATGGGCCTGTACAGCGGGCATGACATCGAGCCGTTCGTACGTGAGGCGTACTTCGCCCAGTTGGAAAAGGTCATGCTCAAGCCCACCGCCGACAACCTGACCCGTTCGCTGTACCTGCTCAGCAGCATCAAGATCTACCAGCGCAACGCCTCGCGCCTGGAAACCGTCAGCGGCATCGACAGCGTCGAGCCACGAGCCCTGCCGGTGGACAACCGCGCGCAGTCGGTGGCCACCTTCGGCCAGACCACCCTGGACACCTACCTGATGCTGTCCAAGGCCCAGCGTGAACAGGCCCAGCCGGCCGTGCTCAAGGCGCGCATCCCGGATTACTGGTACCCGGCCATCTACAAGCAGGTGCCACGCCAGGCCGGGCAGTCGGCGCAGGCTTCCGGCGAAGGCGAGGACTACCAGTTCGCCGGGCGCCAGATCGCCTTCTACAGCGACCAGATCCGCGAGCCGGACGTGCCACGCATCCTCAACAACGCGTTCCTGGTATCGAGTTCGCGCAACTACATCAACAGTTTGCTGACCCGCTCGCTGCGCGCCATCGAGACCATCACGCTGGAGTCTGACACCCTGTTCGCCTTCGGCCGCGCCGATTTCCAGAGCCTGGAGGCGGCCGGTCAGCGCCAGCTCAGCAGCATCGCCACCAAGCTGCTGAACACCCCGAATGTCGGCAAGATCGTGATCACCGGCCATGCCGATCAGATCGGCGACCGCCAGAGCAATCTGCAGGTTTCGCGACAACGTGCGCAGACCATCAAGACCTATCTGGTGGGCAAGGGCCTGCCAGCGGAGCTGGTTGATGCGGTGGGCGAAGGCAGCAACAAACCCCTGGTGCGCTGCAACATGCGAGCGCCGCGCGCCGAACTGATTCAGTGCCTGGAACCCAACAGGCGTGTCGAGATCGAGGTCCGGGCACTTGATTGAACGCCCGGTCTCAACACGACGCCTGCGGCTGGTCCGCAGGTGTCACACTCAGGGCAGGTCCACGTACTGGATCAAGGAAGCCCTTTATACCTATGGAGAAAAGTAAAAATGGCATTTGACGCTTACCTCAAGATTGACGGCATCCCAGGCGAAGCTCTGGATGACAAGCACAAGGACTGGATCGAAGTACTGGGCTACCAGTACGGCGCTACCCAGGCGACCTCGGCGACCGCCAGCTCCTCCGGTGGCGCTTCGTCCGAACGCGTCAATCTGAGCGATTTCACCATCCGCAAGTACGTCGACAAAGCCTCCGCCAAGGCCTTCGAAGCGTGCTGCAAGGGCCAGCACATCAAGGAAGTGGTGCTGAACGTGAACCGTGCCGGTGGTGACAAGGTGACCTACCTGACCATCACCCTGGAAGAAGTCGTGATCTCTTCGGTCAACTTCCTCGGCAACCTGCCGGTGGACGGCGAAGCCAAGGCTGAAAGCGACCTGCCGATGGAAGAGATCAAGTTCAACTTCTCGCGCATCAAGACCACCTACACCCAGCAGAAGCGTTCCGATGGCGCGGGTGGCGGCAAGGTCACTGGCGGTTGGGACCGTTCGCTGAACAAGGTCTACTCCTGAGCCTGACCTGAGCTGGCGCCGGTAACGGCCAGCTCGCCCGAGGGTCCCGTGCCTGCAAGGGCACGGTGACCTTCCTTTCACCCTTGCATACAGAGCCGTCCATGCACGACATTCTCGACGACCTTTCGCTGTCTGCCCTGCGTACCCCGATTGACGGGGGCGCCGGCGAGGACCTGAGTTTTTCCAGCCTGTTCGATCAGATCAAGGAAGCGCGCCGCGCCGATCCCGAGTACCTGACCCAGGGCGACTGGCAGACAGACCTCAAGCAGGCCGACTGGGAGCAGGTGATTCAGCTGGCAGCCACCGGCCTCACCGAGCAAAGCAAGGACCTGATGCTGGTGGCCTGGCTGAGTGAAGGCCTGGCCCACAGGAAGCAGTTTCCGGGCATCCGTTTTTCCCTGGCGGTGGCGCAAGCGCTGCTGGAAGATTTCTGGGACACGCTCTACCCCTCTCTCGACGAGGGCGTGGACGAGCGTGCTACCCGTCTGGCATGGCTGACCACCACGCTGACCGAGGTGGTCCGCACCCTGCCGATCACCCAAGGGCAAGGCTATAGCCTGCTCAAGTATGAAGAGTCGCGTCAGGTCGAGAACCTGGCCCGGCAAAACCCGTCGGCCATGCACCAGGCCCTCGAAGAAGGCAAGATCAACGCCGAACTGTTCCAGCGTTCGGTGGTACTGACCGACACCGAGCACCTGCACACCAGGTACGCGCAGATCAGTGAGTGCCTGGCTGCCTGCCAACAGCTGCAAGCCACCGCCGATGCCGCATTCGGTCATGACGCGCCGAGTTTTCTCGCCCTCAACGATGTACTGGTGCACGCTCGGCAACTGGTCGAACGGCTGCTCAAGGAGCGCGGTGTGGAGCTGGCACAAGCACCAGGGGCGGCGGCCGAAGAGACGGCGCAGCCCGAACGGCCGGCAGCAGCAGCCGGGACGGTCCCGGCCGCTGCACAGCGTGGCGACAACGCGCCGTTGCGAACCGTGCCGCTGAACCGTGAAGAAGCCTTCACACTGCTTCAGGGCGTGGCGCAGTTCTTCAAGCAGACCGAGCCGCACAGCCCGGTGCCGTACCTGGTGGAACGCGCCATCAAGTGGGGCAACATGCCGCTGGAATCCTGGCTCAACGATGTGATCAAGGACAGCAGTGTGGTCGACGGTATTCGCGATGTACTTGGCACTTTGCAACCTCGTGACTGATTTGTGGTCCTAGCCGGCTGAAAAGGAGTTTCGACATGCGACCCATCATTCTCTTGAACGACCCCACCGACCGCGGCGGCATGGTCGTGCAGGCCTCCCCCTCCACCCTGGTCAACGGCCGGGCCGTGGCCAGGCTCGGCGACAAGGTGATGTGCCTGCACGGTGCCTGCGTGATCGCCAGCGGCGACACCACCACCCTGGTCGACGGCATGCCGGTAGCCCGCCACGGCGACAAGACCGCTTGTGGCTCCAGCCTGATCGCCACCAACAGCGACACCGGAATACTGTAAGGACTGCCAGCATGTTGAAACCCTTCGCCCAGGGCCATCGCTCGTTGTGGGACGTGATCGGCGAACGCCGCGAGCAAGCGCAGCGCCTGGCGCCGCCACCACGCCCGCGCGCCGAGTACGACACCACCCGCATCGGCCTCAGTGATGCTTGGCTGTGGCTGCCCAACTTGACCCCGGCCGAGGCCAAGGCAGGCAAGGCATTGGGCAAGGTGAGCGCTGACTTCGAGCACGACCCGCGGCTGGTCACCCCGGCTGGGCATCGCCACACCGTGCGGCGCATTCGCGCAGGCAGCGCCCGTGCCGAGGTCAGGGCCTTGCCCAGGGCTCTCCAATTGCTGCACGCCATGCTTGGCCAGTGGCACGACTTCGCCGGCAACCTTGACTGGGACCAGACCCAGGTGGTGGTGTTCGCCCCCACCGGCATCGACGCCGACCCCTGGCTGGATGCGCTGCTCGAAGCCTGGCCGTTCGACTACCTGCCTGGCCATGGTTTCAGCGCCCCGGGGCAGACATTTGCCACTTGGTTGCCGTGGGCCCAATGCAACGACCTGGAAGCCGCCAACCTGCTGTGCATCGGCATCGACAGCTGGGCCACGCTAGACCGCGCCGGCAGCGTGAAGGGCGAGCGCATGGCCGGTGAAGCGATCGCCGTGCTCAACCTGCGACGCATCGACCTGGCCAACCCCGAGGCCAATGCCCGCTGGCAGTTGCACCCCGCCGTGACCCACGACCACGGGCCACGTGCGCTGTTGCCGCGCAGAGGCTGCGGCGGCCTGGAACAGGTGAGCGAGCAACTCTGCGCGCAGAGCGGCATTGCCCTGACTGAAGTGAAGGCCCTGGTTACCGACGGCCACTACGATGACAACCGCCTGGAGCACCTGTACCAGCTGCTCAACACCCACCTGCCCGACTGCGACCCGCAGCAGCATGTGATTGGCCATGCACTGCTCGCGGGCGAATACGCACCGGGCATCAGCGAGATGAGTGCGCTGGCGCTGGCGCTGCAGGCGGCCAACAGCCTGGAAGGTGCTGTGCTGATGCTGGACCGGCATGCATCGACACAGACCCAGGGTTGGTTGCTGGGGCCGTTGCAGGAGGCGGTTGCCGAGCAGCGGCCGAGCGAGGGCGTTTGATGATCAAGTACGCCAGTTGTGCATTTTTCCTTGCGCTTGCCGGTTGTGGGGACTCGAACATGAGTGGGGAAAAGCCCGCCATACGATTTGAGCTGGACGCGCCTGTCGAGAATGCCTTCTCGGGTTCAACTGTGCAGTTTCAGAAAGACTGCATGCTGGGGCTGTGCATGTACGAGTACTCACTGACGTTCAGCGAACCCCTTCGAGCGGACCTGGAAATTGTTTCTGACGCCGGCAGCTTGAAGTTTGATGACGTAGTAAGCACAAAGCTGACTACATTTGAAAGCGATAAGGTGACTAGCGCCAATGTAACGTTAGGCGGTGTGAAATCAGACGCCGACCACATTGAAGCCATGACGTATCACGCTCAATTGCTCGACAAATTGCGGGCAGAAGGCTGGCGTCGATTCATCCTTCAAGATGAAGCCCGTATACCAGGCACCGAAGCCCAGAAATTCAAACCTTACTACGTCTTGGATAAACCCGTAGGCACAGGGCCTTGGGATGATCCTGAATTGAGGTTGACCCAGGAAGCGTGGTTGTCGAAGCGGACATTGAGCAATTGGTATTTGCAAAAGGACGGCGTCTACCTGGTGCTCCGTGTACTGCGTTGGGATAGTGAGATTGTGCCCGAGAAGAAAGCTTCTTACCTGTTCACGTTGGAGTTCGAGTCAGAAAGCGAATTCTACAAAGACTACTTCGAAGGCGATGACCGTGAACATTGGTCAACCCTCCTCCCCGCCGAACTCAAACGCATGGCCCAGGAACGCGCCCAAACCGAAGCACGCCTGAAAAAAATGGGCATCGCCATCGATGAGGACTACCAGGACCCGCCCATCAAGGCCCTGGAATAACCACCCGATCAGCCCCCACTCAGGAGACCCTTGTCATGGACCTG
>Ga0153917_1000467_pt1 | contig 26213 bp, 27 predicted proteins | sample TSFL001MetaG_FD_104695 | JGI IMG/M metagenome (GOLD analysis project Ga0153917, IMG submission 104695) | Attine ant fungus gardens microbial communities from Florida, USA - TSFL001 MetaG | ecosystem: Host-associated > Fungi > Mycelium > Unclassified | place: USA: Florida, Paynes Creek Historic... | reverse complement strand
GTCGCCATCATCGCGGGCATGCTCGTCGGCCATTTCTATCCCGATTTCGGCGCCAGCCTGAAACCGCTCGGAGATGCCTTCATCAAGCTGGTCAAGATGATCATCGCGCCGGTGATCTTCCTGACTGTCGCCACCGGCATTGCCGGTATGTCGGACCTTAAGAAGGTCGGCCGCGTCGCCGGCAAGGCGATGATCTACTTCCTGACCTTCTCGACCCTGGCGCTTGCCGTCGGCATGGTCGTCGCCAATGTCGTGCAGCCGGGCGCCGGCATGCATATCGCGCCGGCCTCGCTCGATGCCAATGCGGTCGCGACCTATGCCACCAAGGCGCATGAATCGACCATTACCGGTTTCCTGATGAACATCATCCCGCAGACCATCGTCGGCGCCTTTTCCGATGGGGATATCCTGCAGGTGCTGTTCTTCTCGGTTCTGTTCGGTATCGCGCTCGGCATGGTCGGCGAACAGGGCAAGCCCGTCGTCGACTTCCTGCAGTCCCTGACCTCGCCGATCTTCCGCCTTGTCGCTCTCCTCATGAAGGCCGCGCCCATCGGCGCCTTCGGCGCCATGGCCTTCACCATCGGTAAGTACGGCATCGGCTCGGTTGCCAACCTCGCCTTCCTGATCGCCACCTTCTACATCACCGCGTTCCTCTTCGTCTTCGTGGTGCTGGGAGCGGTCGCCAGGTACAACGGCTTCTCCATCCTGGCGCTCATCCGCTACATCAAGGAAGAGTTGCTGCTTGTTCTCGGCACCTCTTCGTCGGAAGCGGCCCTGCCGGGCCTGATGCAGAAGATGGAAAAGGCCGGCTGCAAGCGCTCGGTCGTCGGCCTTGTCATTCCGACGGGGTATTCGTTCAATCTCGACGGCACCAATATCTACATGACGCTTGCCGCGCTCTTCATCGCCCAGGCCATGGATATCTCGCTGCCGATCGGCGACCAGATTCTCCTCCTGCTCGTGGCCATGCTGAGCTCGAAGGGGGCCGCAGGCATCACAGGCGCTGGCTTCATCACGCTGGCCGCGACGCTTTCGGTCGTGCCCTCCGTGCCGGTCGCCGGCATGGCGCTGATCCTCGGCATCGACCGCTTCATGTCCGAATGCCGCGCGCTGACCAACTTCGTCGGCAATGCCGTCGCGACGATCGTCGTCGCGCGCTGGGAAAACGAGCTGGATGTCGAAAAGCTCAATGCGGCGCTGGAGGGCGGCGCCACCGGGACGCTGGCCGAAGTGCCCGTCCTGTCGCCGGCGCAATAAGGCTGGAAGCAGGGATTATCCCGAAATCATGCAGACGGTGCGGGCATCCGGTGAAGGCCGGATGCCCGCACCGTTTTCAGGCACCGTCGGAACGGTGTTGGCCCATGGCCATGTGCTGGTTCGTGTGATCCGCATGTCAGACCAGAATTGAATGACCTGGAGTTTACTCGCCGGAACAGACGGGTTGTTCGAGAAAACCGCATGCTTTTGAACATATTTTTCTAACTTCTTAATTGCCCGTTATCGCTTTGGCCCGATGTTGTTTCGATCTGGACCGGTGGGGGCAACATGCGTTGGTTTTCAGCGTTTGCGCGCAGCAAATCTGGCAATTTCGGGATGCTTGCAGCCTTGGTCAGCGTGCCGTTTTTCGGCGCCGCCGGCGCTGCGATCGACTTCAGCCAGGCCGTCTTCATTCGGTCGCAACTTTTCGATGCTGCCGACGCCGCCGCCCTGGCGGCCATTACTGAAAAATCGCAAGGGGTTGCCGAAGCGGTCAAGATGGGTGCCGATGGCGAAGTCAAGATCGCTGCGGAGGATGGCCGTCTGTTCTTCCTGGCGCAGCGTCCCAATGCGTTGACGGACGTGACCCTGTCCGTCGACATGTCCGTCTTCAAGAAGGGCAGCAACCTGAACTCCCGCGTCGACTTCACGGCGGAGATTCCAACGACCTTCATGCGGATCCTGGGGAAAAATTCGATCACCGTCTCGGGAACAGCGACGGCCACCTACCAGACGGACAGCTTTATCGACTTCTTCATGCTGCTCGACAACACGCCCTCCATGGGAGTGGGCGCAACTCCGGCAGACGTGACCAAGCTCGTCAACGCCACCTCCGACAAATGCGCCTTCGCCTGCCATATCGTCAACAACGGCGTCAGCGATAAAAACAGCTATTACAATCTTGCGCGCAAGATCGGCGCGACGATACGCATCGACGTCGTCGCGAAGGCGACCGCCGCCCTGATGGACGAGGCTGTCAGTACACGGAAATACTCCGGCCAGTTCCGCATTGCCGCCTATACGTTCGGTGAAGCGGCGACGGACGTGAAGCTTTACACGGTCTCGAAACTGACTGCGGATCTTTCCGCGATCAAGAAGGCGGCCGAGAACATCAAGCTGATGAGCATACCTTATCAGGGCTACGACAACGACCAGCAGACGAGCTTCGATGACGCCCTGACCAAGATCAATGCCGAGATCGACCAGCCTGGCGACGGTACCACCATGACGAACCGTGAGAAGATCGTCTTCTTCGTCGCAGACGGCGTGGGCGATAGCAACAAACCGAAGGGCTGCACGAAGAAGCTCACCGGCAATCGCTGTCAGGAGCCTATCGATGTCAAGTATTGCAAGGCCTTGAAGGATCGCGGCATCCGGGTGGCCGTCCTCTATACGACCTATCTCCCCCTGCCGACGAACGATTGGTACAATTCCTGGATCAAGCCCTTCCAGAGCGAGATCGGCGGCAAGATGAAGGAATGCGCAAGCGACGACCTTTATTTTGAAGTCAGCCCCACGGAGGGCATCGAGGCAGCCATGAAAGCCCTTTTCATCAAGGCTGTAAAAAGCCCTCGCGTCACGAGTTGATGAGGACGGCGGATTTCCCGCAGCCGCCTGCCCGCCAAACCCGATGGATTGCGTCCAGGTGAATCTCCCTGGCCGGGCGCCTTGCGCAAACGCTCCATGATCATGCCCAAACGGCAAAAACGGGCATTTCCGTTTTCGTCGATTGCTTGAACGACATCGTCATGTTCAAAGGAACCACCTGATTTGTCCAATTCGCTTTTGTCGAGGCGAATGGGAATGGGGGAGTTTCGAGTGATGGCCAGGGTATTCGGTAAGTCGTCGGCGGAAGCTGTTCAACGTGAGAAGGGGCGTCTGGCTGCGCTTGAGCAACTCGACCTTTTCAATGGTCCGCGTGACAGTGGCTTCGACCGGATCGTTCGGCTGATCCAGCAGGTATTCGATGTCGAAATCGGCCTTGTTTCATTCATCGACGGGCATCGGCAATGGTATCAGGCCTGTTCGGGCCTTTCTGCCGATGAGGTGCCTCTTGAAGACACCTTCTGCCGCTATGTCGCTGCCGACGAGCAACCGATGATCGTGCAGGATGCGATGAAGGATCCGCGATTTGTCGCGCATCCGGCCGTCACGGGCCCTGAGCATATCCGCTTCTATGCCGGCGTGCCGCTGAAGACGAAAGCCGGGATCACGATCGGTACGGTCTGCGCGATCGACCGCGCGCCTCGCTCCTTTGGCCGCAGGGATCTCTGCGTTCTCGAGGAACTGGCGGGAGTGGCGATGGACAGGATCGAATTGATGCAGACCGCCTCCACCGACAGCCTGACCGAGGCACTGACCCGCCGCGCCTTCAAGCGGGAGGCGGAGCAGCTTATCGCCGCCGCACTGCGCCACAGGCACGATCTCGCCTGCATCTTGCTCGATGTCGACCGTTTCAAGCTGGTCAACGATACGCATGGCCATGCAGCGGGCGACGAGGTGCTGAAAGCCGTTGCCGCGACCTGCCGCGCCAGCCTTCGCGCCAGCGACCTGTTCGGGCGGCTGGGCGGAGAGGAGTTCGCGATCCTGCTCCCCCATATCAGGGAGGAAGACGCGATGGCCGCAGCCGAAAAGCTGCGGGCGGAAGTTTGCGCCCGGCCGATCTGCGGGGACTTCGGCGCGCTCGCCGTGACCGCCAGCTTCGGGGTCTCGGCATTGTCCATCGTCGGACGGGATGTCGATACCCTGCTGGCCCAGGCGGATGCCGCAATGTACCGGGCAAAGGGCAGTGGCCGTAATCGCTGCGTTTCCTGGTCCTCGATGCAGGCCGCCAACGGGATGGGCGCGCGCCGCCGCGTGTTGAAGGCGGGAAGTGTCATCTTCAACGATCGCCGCTCGACGGTCGACTGCACCGTGAAAAGCCTCGGGGTGGATGGCGCGGGCATTACGGTCACCAACACGGCCGGCATCCCGTCGGAATTCCGGCTCGCGATAAAAGCGGAGGGATTTGAGACGGCCTGCTCCGTCATCTCAGGCGACAGGCAGAACCTCGAGGTCGCCTTCCGCTGATCGTGCAAGCGTCAAGCGACCCATCGGTCCCGCGTCTCGTTCCGGGGCGTCATGAGGCAGGACCGAAATCACCGGGCGCTGCACATTTGTTGTCCTCGCTTGCGTCGCAAGGGGTTCTTTCTGTTACCGAAATCGGGCAGGTGACGGTATAGGAAGAATGTCCGCGAATCGGATTGTTTGGAGTGGTATTGCAATGACCTTGCTCGCGCGCGCCGGATTGCTGGCACTGGTCCTCATCGTCCCGGCGCTGGCCGCGGCGCAGGAAACGCAGAGCTTCGAGGCGGATGACGGATCGTACAGCTTCCAATACCCGGTGGACTTCAGGCTAAGCCATATGTTCCCTGACGGGACCGGTGACGTGACGGGTGTTACGGCCTCGACGATGAGCAACGGCGACGTGCTTATCAGCTTCCTCGGGCCGCGTGACCCAGGAAGCATCTCGCAAGTAAGCGAGCAAACGCGCGATGCCATCGTCGATGAATTCACGAAGGCAATCGCCGTTCTGCCCTCGATCAGACTCAAGTCTACCGCAATGACCACCCTGCTCGGCCAGCCTGCCATCGACATGGTGTTCACCAATGCGAGGTTCAGCAACGTCGCCATCAACCGCTACATATTCACGGTGGTCGACGGGAAAGCCTATAATTTCGAATGCATCTATCCCGAAGATAAATCCGACCGTTTCTCACCCGCCTGTGACCTTGCCGTCTCGACCGTTCGCCTGGGGAAAGCCGATCCTGCTGCCGTCAACGAGGCCGGCAGCGCGCCTGTTTCCGCAAGCTGCTCCGAGCTGGAGCTCAACATGCGCTCCGTAAACGTGTCGACCCTCGCTTCCGAGATCATGATGAAGGATCAGTCGCCTGGCACCATCGCACGGATGAAGGCAGCCATTGAGGCGACCGCGGCAATCAACGAACGGGCTGGCAGCGCGCCTTCGGACCAGGATTGCGGGGATGTCGATGCGATTGTCGAGACTCTCAGATAAGGACGGAGTCACCCCGCGGTGTTTTTCGCATTGTTGTTGAAGTAGTCCGATGGCCTTCGTCCAAGGCTGCGCTTGAACGTTGCCGCGAAAGCGCTGGCGCTTTGATAACCGCAGTCCAGCGCGACCGATAGAACCGGTTGCCCGCCGGCCAGTGCGGGTAGGGCGGCAAGCAGTCTCGCCTGCTGGCGCCAGCGGCCGTAGGTCATGCCCGTCTCGTGTTCGAAATGACGCATGAAGCTGCGCCGGCTCATGCCGGTGCGCGATGCTGCATCGACAAGGGCAAGCGCCATGCCGGGATCGGATTGCAATGTCTGGCAGAGATCCCGAAGCCGTTTATCGGACGGCATCGGCAGGTTGAGCGGTTCTGTGGGCAGGAATGTCAGTTCTTCCAGCAACAGCTCGCACACGCGCCGGCTGAAATCCGTAATGTCCCGTCCCTGCAGTTCGACCAGCCGCAGGATGAGTTCCCTGAGCAGGGGCGACACCTCCACCACCCCGCAGGCGCCGGGCAGCGATCCCGCGGCATCGGAGCGAACGAAGATCGCGCGGAACTCTACCGGGCCGTGGCTGCGTGTCGCATGTTCCACCATCGGCGGGACCCAGACCGCCCGATTGGGCGGCACGATCCAGGTGCCGCTTTCGGTCGAGACCGACACGACACCGGATCGCGCATAGATCAGCTGTGCATCCTGGTGGCGATGCGGCGGGCCGGCGAAGGAAACATCGTCCTGCGCGATGGCGGTTACGGCGAGCGCAGACGGTGCGGGATAGTTGAGCGACATGGGTTGACCCTTTTGCGCTTTAAGATGGCCTTTGCGCGCAGGAATGCCAACCCCCGCCCGCATATCATCGGTCGCAGAAGCATTTTTTCGGAAAGCTATAGAGTGTCCGCCTGCGCCCGCCCCATCCTGTCCGTTTCGCCGGTGTCCGATGCGCCGTCGAACGGCGCGCGCCCGGCCCTGCTCCTTCTTCCCCTTCGACTTATCGGCGACCGCTGGGCCTGATGGCGACCCGGCGGTCGTAGTCCGCCGTCAGCACCCTTTCGTTGTCGAAGTCGCTGCTCCAAGAGCAGAAGGAAGTCATAGCCATGATGCAGAACCCCGATATCAAATACCGTCCCTTCATTTCTCCCATCGCGTTGCCGGACCGCCAATGGCCCGACCGGCGATTGACGCAGGCGCCGCGCTGGGTCTCGACCGACCTGCGCGACGGCAATCAGGCGCTTGCCGATCCGATGGACGGCGAGAAGAAGATGCGTTTCTACCGAATGCTGCTGGACATCGGATTCAAGGAAATCGAGGTCGCCTTCCCCTCGGCATCGCAGACCGAATTCGACTTCGTCCGCAGGCTCATCGAAGACGATCTTGTGCCCGAGGACGTGACGATCCAGGTGCTGACCCAATCGCGCGCCGACCTGATTTCGCGCACCTTCGAGTCCCTGCGCGGCGCGCATCAGGCCATCGTGCATCTCTACAATGCGACGGCGCCGCTTTTTCGTCGCGTCGTGTTCAGGATGGAAAGGCACGAGATCGTCGATCTGGCGATCAGCGGCGTGACCGCCATGCTGGAAGAAAGCATGAAACAGCCGGAAACCCGCTGGACCTTCGAATATTCGCCCGAGACATTCTGTTTTACGGAGCCGGATTTCGCCCTCGAAATCTGCGAGCGGGTTCTCGATGTCTGGCAACCGACGCCTGAAAACAAGGCGATCCTCAACCTGCCCGCCACGGTGGAAGTGGCCATGCCGAATGTCTATGCGGACCAGATCGAGTGGTTCTGCCGCAATCTTTCGCGTCGTGACAGCGTGATCATAAGCGTGCATCCGCATAATGACCGGGGCACGGCGGTCGCAGCGACGGAGCAGGCCCTGCTGGCCGGGGCCGACCGGGTGGAGGGGTGCCTCTTCGGCAATGGCGAGCGCACGGGCAATGTCGATCTCGTGACGCTGGCGTTGAATCTCTATACGCAGGGCATCGATCCGAAGCTTTATTTTCCCGAGATGCGTTCGGTGGTGCGCACCGTTGAGCATTGCAACGCCCTGTCGGTCCATCCGCGTCATCCCTATGCCGGCGAACTGGTCCACACGGCTTTTTCCGGCTCGCATCAGGATGCCATCCGCAAGGGCTTTTCCGCACATGAAAGCCGAAACGACGGCATATGGGAAATGCCCTATCTGCCGATCGATCCCAAGGATATCGGCGAGACCTATGAGGCGGTCATCCGCGTCAACAGCCAGTCCGGCAAAGGTGGCATCGCCTGGGTGCTGGAGCAGGACCGCGGCTTGAAGCTGCCGCGCCCGCTGCAGATCGACTTCAGCCGCCGCGTCCAGGCCTTCGCTGACGATACGGGCAAGGAAATCACCGCCGAGACGATCTGGGCATTGTTTTGCGATGTCTACCATCTGGACGGCAATGCCGATTTCGAGCTTCTGGGCTACAAGGACGGCAGAGCGGCGCGCAACGGCGAGGCGCGGGTCTTTGCCGGCCGCATCCGCCATCGCGGCAGGGAGCTTGCGATCACGGGTCGCGGCAACGGGTTGATCTCGAGCGCTTTGTCGGCACTGCAGACCGGCTGCGGCATCGATCTGGACGTCGTCGACTACCACGAGCATTCGTTGAAGCGGGGTACCTTTGCGCAGGCTGCCGCCTATATCGAATGCCGCACCCGCGATGGTCGAAAGGTATTCGGTGTCGGGATCGATACCGACATCGCGACCGCGTCGGTGCGGGCCGTCCTCAGCGCCGCGGCCAATTGCTCCGACAGCGCATAGCCGTGTTCCCGTTGCCGAGCGCGACAGCTCGCAACGCTTTCGGTTAAGTGCCTATCCCGCCTATGAGGCTCCGCCCTTTGAAACGGGCGATCCAGCGCTATGTACAGGATTCGCTGGCGGAAATGATCCTTGCCCACAGTGTGCGGCGGAGCGGGTGTTCGCGCCTCCGCCGCCGGCAGGGAGACATTCCCTTCAACGGCAGGAAATCCGAACGGTCTGAACATCCGAAAGGGAGAAATGGCATGAGCGACAAGGTCAGGGAAAACATGGAAGTGATCGGCGCCGACGGTGTGCATGTCGGCACGGTCGACCGCGTGGAAGGCAACCGCATCAAGCTGAAGAAGAGCGACAGCTTCGGCCATCACGAAGGTCATCACCACTATATCGAGATGGGCTTCGTGGCCGGCGTCGAGGGCGACAAGGTGCGCCTGTCGGCCAATGCCGACATCGCCGTGACGCTGGAAGAGGAAAAGTCCGGCCGTCCGGTCAACCTCTGACCAGTTCCGGGGCGGCTTTCCTCCGGCCGCCCCGTTTTCTCAAGCGCAGGGTGCCTCCGATGGAAGACTACGATCTCTATCTCAACCCGCAGAAGCCGGCGATCGGCCTTTACGTGCGTGCCGGCGCGGGCCTTCCCGATATCGCCGATGCGAAGGACTGGATTTTCGATGGCACGGTGGAAAAAGACTCGCTACCTTCCGAGGTGGTGAAAGCCCTGGAGGCGAACGGACACGCCTTCCGCGACATGGATTGAGCCGGCATCCTGCCGGCTTCCCGCCTTCCAGCCCTTGCCGAATGGATCATGCATGGATGCAGTTCTTCCCTCCGTCGTCCCGCAGCCGGTCGCGGCGCGGCTGACACGCGCGGCCATCTTTCTCGTCGTGACACTGGAGCCCGGCAGCGCGGCCGAAACCGCCGTGCGAAAGCTCTGCGCCGATCTTTCCGGCCTCCTGCGCGCCGTCGGCTTCCGCGATCTTGAAGGCGGGCTTTCCTGCGTGCTCGGCGTTGGCTCGGATGCCTGGGACCGGCTCTTCGGCGCACCGCGCCCGAAGGACCTGCATCCCTTCCGCGAGATCCGCGGCAAGCATCATGCGGTGGCCACGCCCGGCGACCTGCTCTTCCATATCCGCGCCACGCGCATGGATCTCTGCTTCGAGCTTGCAACCCACATCATGAGCCGACTGGCGGGTTTCGTCGCCACCGAGGACGAGGTGCACGGCTTCAGCTATTTCGACGACCGGGACCTCATCGGCTTCGTCGACGGCACGGAAAACCCCGTCGACGGCGCGGCCGTCGCGGCGACGATCATCGGTGACGAGGACGCGGATTTTGCCGGCGGCAGCTATGTCATCGTGCAGAAATACCTGCATGACCTGCCCGGCTGGAACCGCGTCCCGGTTGCCGAGCAGGAGCGGATCATCGGCCGCGAAAAGCTTTCCGACATCGAACTCGACGACGCCGCCAAGCCGAGCTACGCACACAATGTCCTCACCTCCATAGAGGAGAACGGCGAGCCGCTGGAGATCCTGCGCGACAACATGCCCTTCGGCGATGTCGGCAAGGGGGAGTTCGGCACCTATTTCATCGGCTATGCCCGCTCGCCGCACCGGATCGAGCGCATGCTGGAGAACATGTTCATCGGCCTGCCGCCGGGCAATTACGACCGGCTGCTGGATTTCAGCCGCGCCGTCACCGGCTCCCTGTTCTTCATTCCCTCCGCTTCGTTCCTCGACGCGGTGACGCCGGATGCAGCGCCGGCCGCCCCTGCGGCCGCGACGCCCGCGGCGACGGATCCGCCCCCGCGCCGCGACGGCTCGCTCGGCATAGGCTCTCTGAAAGAAGGGGTTTCCCATGAATAACCTGCACCGCAACCTTGCACCCATTTCCGAAGCCGCCTGGGCCGAAATCGAGGAAGAAGCGGCGCGCACGCTGAAGCGTCACCTCGCCGGCCGGCGTGTCGTCGACATGGTCGGTCCGTCGGGGCTCGGGCTTTCGGCGGTGGGTACGGGTCATGTCCTGCCCATCGCGCCGCCGGACGAAGGCATCCAGTCTCTCCGGCGCGAGGTGAAGGCGCTGGTCGAGCTTCGCGTGCCCTTCCAGCTTTCGCGCAGCGCCATCGACGATGTGGAGCGCGGCGCGCTCGACAGCGACTGGTCGCCCGTCAAGGAGGCCATGCGCAAGATCGCATTTGCCGAGGACCGCGCGGTGTTCGACGGCTACGCCGCCGCCAATATCGAAGGGATTCGCGCGGCCGCGAGCAATCCGGCCGTGCCGCTGCCGCCGGGCGTGAAGCGCTATTCGGATGCCGTGGCGCGGGCGGTCGGCGAACTCCGGCTTGCCGGCGTGGAAGGCCCCTATGCGCTGGTGCTCGGCGCCGATGCCTATATGGCGGCAAGCGGCGGCAGCGACGACGGCTACCCGGTCTTCCACCATATCGAGCGGGTGGTGGACGGCGGCGTCATCTGGGCGCCGGCCATCGAGGGCGGCCTCGTTCTGTCGCTGCGCGGCGGCGATTTCGAGCTGACCGTCGGCGAGGATTTCTCCATCGGCTACCTCGCCCATTCCGCGACGACCGTCGATCTATACGTGCAGGAGAGTTTCACCTTCCGCACGCTGACGACGGAAGCGGCCGTGGCGCTGTCCGCGGAGTAGGAAAACGGCTGGAGGCCGGCATGACGGATAAAGGCGAGCATCACGTCGTCATCGTCGGTGGCGGGTTCGGCGGACTGGAGGCGGCGCGGCATCTGGCGGCCGGCCCGTTCCGCATCACGGTGCTCGACCGGCGCAACCATCACCTGTTCCAGCCCTTGCTCTATCAGGCGGCCACGGCCTCGCTCGCGCTTTCGGAAATCGCCTGGCCGATCCGTTCCCTCCTCAGCCGCCACAAGAATGCGACGACGCTGCTCGGCGCGGTCGGCGGCGTGGATGCGGCGGGAAAGTCCGTGCTGCTGGAGGACGGACGGCGGGTCGCCTATGACACGCTGATCCTCGCCACCGGCGCGCGCCATGCCTATTTCGGCCATGACGAATGGGAGCCCCATGCGCCGGGGCTGAAGACGCTGGAGGATGCGACGACGATCCGCCGGCGCATCCTCTCCGCCTTCGAGCGGGCGGAATGGCTGACGGATGCCGACGAGCGCCGCCGCCTCCTGACCTTCGCGATCATCGGCGCGGGGCCGACCGGCGTGGAGCTTGCCGGCACCATCGCGGAACTTGCCCATGAGACGCTGCGCCGCGATTTCCGCAATATCGACACGCGCGAGGCGCGGGTGGTGCTCGTCGAGGCCGGCCCTCGCATCCTTGCGGCCTTCACCGACGATCTTTCGGCCTATGCCGAGCGGGCGCTCGCCCGGCTCGGCGTCGAGGTGCGCACCGGCCACGCGGTCTCGCAATGCAGCGCCGACGGCATCGAACTCGGCGGCGAATTCCTGCCCGCCGGAACGATCCTCTGGGCGGCGGGCGTCGCCGCCTCGCCGGCGGCCGAGTGGCTGGGCGTGCCGGCCGACCGGGCAGGGCGGGTCGTCGTGGCGCCCGATCTTTCCGTGCCGGGCTTCGCGGATATCTTCGCGATCGGCGATACCGCGCATGTCTCCACGGGAGAGGGAAGGACGGTGCCGGGCATCGCACCCGCCGCCAAGCAGGAGGGGCGCTATGTCGCCGGCGTGATCCGCGCCCGCATCGAAGGAAAGCCCTCGCCAGGCCCCTTCGCCTATCGCAACGACGGCAATCTCGCGACCATCGGCAAGCGGGCCGCCATCGTCGATCTCGGCTGGATCAAGCTCAAGGGCCGGCTTGCCTGGTGGACCTGGGGGATCGCCCATGTCTACTTCCTGATCGGCCTGCGCAACCGGCTCGCCGTCGCGCTGAGCTGGCTATGGATCTATTCGACCGGCCAGCGCAGCGCCCGCCTGATCACCGGCGCGAATGCCGAAAATCCGGAAAGGAGACCGCAATGAGCAAGCGCTTTGCCATCGGCGATCACGTCGCCTGGAACTCGGAGGCCGGCCGCGTGTCGGGCACTATCATCGCCGTCCACACCCGCGACTTCGACTACAAGGGCCATACCCACCGCGCGTCGCCCGACGATCCGCAATACGAGATCAAGAGCGACAGGACCGACCACATCGCCGCCCACAAGGGCAGCGCGCTCGACCACGCGTGACCGCATGTGAAAGGAAAGGGCGTGCATATACGATTGGCGATATCGGAGGACAGCGAGGCGCTTTGCGCTGTCGATACGGTCGCTGCGATGGACGACGGGCGGTGTCGCCAAATACGCGCCTGGATCGGATCAGAATGTTGCTATGTTGTCGAGGCAAACGGCCGGATCTGCGGTTACGGGGTACTGACGGACCATTTTTTCGGCCATGCCTTTATCGAGATGGTGATGATCGGCCGAGAATTTCGCCGCCAGGGATTGGGAGAGTTCGCCATCGTTCATTTTCGGCGGATGACGGCAGGCTCGAAGCTGTTCAGCTCCACCAATATGTCCAACAGGCCAATGCAGATGCTGTTTGCAAAATGCGGTTTCAAGCCGAGCGGATACATCGACAATCTCGATGATGGCGATCCCGAGATCGTTTTCGTTTCACCCGCCGCTTAGCAAAGAGCAGGGCCGACGAGGCCGTATTTCAAAAACTGGGAGGGCTGATCGCCCAGATCACGACGGCTTCGCGCTCGCTGGAATTCTTGTAGCGATGCGGCTCGCCTGAGGAATAGGAGCAGCTATCGCCTTCATAAAGGTGGAAATGGCGCTCGCCAACCCACATGTCGAGCTCGCCCGAGAGGACGAAACCCACGCCATCGGCAGCGTTCACGTAGCTTTCGGCGCTTTCCGTTCCCGGCGGCAGCCGGGTATAGATCATTTCCACCTGCAGGCTCATCTTCGGCGTGACCAGTTCGTCGATGATGCCGTGTTCGTATTGGATTTTCAGGCGATTGCTGCTTCGCACGACATAGCCGTGCTCTTCCTGCGCTACCGGGGAGGCCCCTGCGAAGAACCATTGCACGGTTACCCCCAGGCTCCTGGCGATCTTCACCAGTGCGGGGATAGAGGGATAGGCGAGATTTCGCTCGATCTGGCTAAGATAGCCGGTCGAGAGTTCGCAGCTCTCGGCCAGCTGCGAAAGCGTCATCTTGCGCCTTTTGCGCAAACCCCGGATCCGTTCGCCGAGGACCGGATCCTCGATTGCGGTTTCCGCTTCCGTTCCAAGACCGCCCCCAGACGACATGCTCGCTCCGCGTAGGAATTTCCCGTCTCGCGACGGCATCCGATTGGGCCAAAGGTGCCCTGCTCTTGTTGCCGATCGATGGTCGGGCCGCAAGATGCGAAGCCGAATTTCCACTTCGGGGTGAAGCGCGTTCGACTTTTCGGCCGGTAGAACCTTGAAAGGCGGGTGTATAGTTAAATTTCATCGATCTTTTTGTCGATAGTAAAAAAATCGCTCGATTTTTTACAAATAACAAAATATGCAGGCTTCAGTTTGCTGATTTTGGGTGGGGAGGCCCGAATGACCGGCGTCGCGCATTTCAAGAGCTCCGAGCGGAGCTTCGAGCCCTACGGTGACGATTCCGGCCGCGCGACAATTTCGCGTCTGGTCGGGCCCGAATCGAGCAAGACCATGGGCGCCGGCATAGCCCGCTTCGACGATTGCTCCATTGCCTGGACCGTTCTTTACGACGAGCTGATCGTCACGCTCGAGGGCAAGTTCCGCCTGCGCGTCGGCGATGAGGTGTTCGACACCGTACCGGGTGACGTTCTCTGGGTGCCGAAGGGGACCGCGCTTGCCTATGAGGGCGAGCGCGCGACGGTGTTCTACGCGCTCGCCCCCGTCGACTGGCGCACGCGTGACATCAGGGCCTGACCGTGCAATCCGCAACCGAACGGCGTTTCCAATCCATGACGACCTCCGCATTTCCACACCTGTTCCAGCCCTTGCAGATCCGCGGCGTGCGCCTCAAGAACCGTATCATGTCGACGGGGCATGACACGACGCTGCCCACCGATGGTCTCGTCAACGAGGCGCTGCTTGCCTATCACGAGGCGCGGGCGCGTGGCGGCGCGGGCCTGATCGTCTGTCAGGTGGCGGGCGTTCATGAGACTGCGCGCTATACCTCGCATATGCTGATGGCGACGGAAGACGCGTGTATCGAAGGCTACCGCAAGCTGGCCGAAATCTGTCATGCGCATGATTGCCGGATTGTCTCGCAGCTATTCCATCCCGGCCGGGAAATCATGGAGGGCGGCGACGGGCTGCTGACGGTTGCCTATGCGCCGTCCGTGTCGCCCAACGAGCGCTTTCGCGTCATGCCGCGCCAACTCGACAAGCGCATGATCGACGAGATCGTCACCGGCTATGGCGAAGCGGCGCGGCGGATGTACGAAGCGGGGCTCGACGGCGTGGAGTTCGTCGCCAGCCATGGTTATCTTCCGGCGCAATTCTTCAATCCGCGTGTCAATCGCCGCACCGACGCCTATGGCGGGTCGCTGGAGAACCGGCTTCGTTTCGCCGTCGAAGCCTTGACCGCGATGCGGGCGGCGACATCGGACGATTTCGTCATCGGCATGCGCATCAGTGGCGGCGAGCGCGACGAACACGGCCTTGCCATGGACGAGGTGCTCGAAAGCTGTCGGTTGCTGGAGCCCCTGCTCGATTACGTCAGCGTCACGGCCGGCACGTCGGCCTCGCAGGGTGGCGCGGTGCATATCGTCCCACCCATGGCCTATCGCAACGCCTATCTCGCGAGCGATGCCGCCCGCTTTCGCAAGGCGTTGGGCATACCCGTCTTTGTCGCCGGACGCATCAACCAGCCGCATGAGGCCGAAACGGTGCTGGCGCAGGGCTCCGCCGATGTCTGCGGCATGACCCGCGCCCTGATCTGCGATCCCGAAATGCCGGCAAAGGCGGAACAGGGCCGCACGGACGATATCCGCGCCTGCATCGCCTGCAACCAGGCCTGCATCGGCCATTTCCATCGCGGCGTGCCGATCTCCTGTATCCAGCATCCGGAAACCGGTCGCGAGCTCAAATTCGGCACCCTGGTGCCCGCAACGCGCCCCAAAAAGGTGATGGTGGTCGGCGGCGGCCCTGCCGGCATGAAGGCCGCGGCGATCGCGGCGGCGCGCGGCCATCAGGTCGTGCTCTACGAGGCATCCGGCCAATTGGGCGGGCAAGCGCTGCTGGCGCAGCAATTGCCGCGCCGCGCGGAGTTCGGCGGCATAGTCACCAACCTTTCGCGCGAACTGGAGCTGGCGCAGGTCCGCGTCGTCAAGGGTGTGCGGGTGGATCGGGCGTCGGTCGCGGCCGAAAGGCCGGACGCCGTCGTTCTGGCCACCGGCGCCAAGCCCTATCTGCCCGAAATCGCCGATGACGGCAGCGTGCAGGTCGTCGATGCATGGCAGCTTCTGAGGAACCAGGTGAAGACCGGCAGCCGCGTAGTGGTCGCCGACTGGCGTTGCGACTGGATCGGCCCCGGCATTGCCGAACGGCTGGTCAACGAAGGCTGCAGCGTCGATCTCGCCGTCAACGGCACCCATCCGGGGGAATTGCTGCCGCTTTACGTTCGCGACAATGTCGCGGCCGAGCTGCACAAGATCGGCGTGCGTGTCACCCCCTATGCGCGCCTTTACGGCTGCGATGGCGGCACCGTCTACATGCAGCATTCCGTCAGCGAGCAGCCGATCCTTTTCGAGAATGTCGATACGCTGGTGCTCTGTCTCGGCCACGAGCCGGTGGATGAACTGAGCGCCATGTTGGCCGACAGCGTGGAGGAATTGCACATCATCGGCGACAGCCTTGCGCCACGCACCGCGGAGGAGGCGGTCTACGAGGGATTGAAGGTCGGGACCGCACTCTAGGCGAAGCGCGTGTTGGCCGGATAGGGATTAAACGGGTGAACGGGGCTCGATCGGCAGAAAGCCGGCGGTTCCGGATGAGCAAACGGGAGGGAATTTCATGGCTTTCGAAGGAATCCAAAACGGTATCGGCCGCCGCGGCGTGATGAAGCTCGCGCTTGGCGCGGCGGCGGCGGTGATCGGTGCGCCTGCCATTCTGGGGCGCGCAAGCGTCGCCTCCGCGCAGACGTCTTTCGCCGGCGAAGGGCTGATCGTCGTTTCCTGGTCGGGCAATCACGAGCTCAGCTTCCGTGAAACGGTGGTCAAGTCCTTCAACGAAAAGTACGGCACGCAGGTCGAGACCGTCGGCGGCTGGGACCAGATGATCGCCCAGATCGTGGCGGCGCCGGCCGACAATCCGCCCTTCGACATCACCATCGCCGACGAATACACGACCACGACCGGCATGGCGCAGAATGTCTTCGCCAAGGTCGACCGGTCGAAGATTCCCGGCAATGCCAATGTCTATCCGTGGTTCGATGAGAACCGGGGGCCGGCGAGGGATTACGGCGTGCCCTTCGGTACGGGCTCGCTCTGGATGCTGACCGCCAATTCGAGCGGCCTGAAGCCGGTGAGCTGGAAGGGATTCTGGGACGACAAGGCGAAGGGCAAGGCGACGCTGGACGCTTCCGCATTCTATTGGGATCTGTGCATCCCCGCGCTGCTCTCGTCGGCCAAGCCCGGTATCGACGAAGTGTTCGGTACGCCCGCGGACGTCGAATTGCTCTTCCAGGAACTCGACAAGCTGAAGGTCGCCAAGTGGTACAAGGACGGCGCAGAGCTCACCAACCTGATGACCCAGGAAGAAGCGGCGGTGGCGATGATGTATTCCGCCGACGCCTATGGCTTCATCAAGGAATACGGCGACGACTTCGAAGCCGCGATCCCCGAGGAAGGCACGGCCTCCTACACGAACTGGTTCATGAAGGTGCGCGGGACCCGGCATTCGGAACTGAGCGATCTCTTCATGAGCTATCTGCTCGAGAAGGAAACGCAGCAGAATTTCCTCAATGCCTCGACGGATTTCATGTCCCTGCAGGGCCTTGAGGCGCCGCCGCACTGGCAGAGCTATCCGCGCGACTAGGCAGGCTTGCGCAAGACCTACAAGCTGTTCGGCATCGACGGCTGGGACAAGTTCGGTCCGAACTGGGACGCCTACAGCGTCCGCATGAAGGAAACCATCACCAGGACGACCGAAGGCTGACCCGGCCCTTCCGCGAAGCGTCCGCAGCGGCGCTTCGCGTATTTCGATGCGGAGTTGATTGTTTTGGCAGACACCAATGCACTGGAGCTCGACGGCCTTCGCCGCGCCTTTGGCGGCGTCGTCGCGGTCGACAATGTCTCGGTCGACGTGCGGCGTGGCGAATTCGTCACCCTGCTCGGCCCTTCGGGCTCGGGCAAGACCTCGACGCTCAGGCTGATCGGCGGGTTCGAAAGGCCGGATGCCGGTGCGATCCGCATCAATGGCAGCCGCGTCGATCACCTGCCGGCCTACCAGCGGGATACCACGACGATCTTCCAGACGGGCGCGCTTTTTCCGCACAAGACGGTGGCTGAAAATGTGGCTTACGGCTTGCGCATGCGCGGTGTCGCCAAAGCGGAGATTGCGCCGCGCGTGAGGCAGGCGCTCGAAGTCGTCCGCCTTTCCGGCTACGAGGAGCGCTATCCGGCCCAGCTCTCCGGCGGCCAGAAGCAGCGCGTTGCGCTTGCCCGTTCGATGGTGGTGCGCCCGACGATCCTGCTGTTCGATGAGCCGCTCTCGGCGCTCGATCTGTCGCTGCGGCTGCAGCTTCGCGCGGAGATCAGGCGGCTGCATGACGAGATCGGTTTCAGCGCCATCTATGTGACCCACGACCAGGGGGAAGCGATGGCGATGTCGAGCCGCGTCGCCGTCATGCGCAGCGGCAGGATCGAACAGATCGACCGGCCGGAAAAGGTCTTTGCCGAGCCGGCCAGCGAATTCGTCTATACCTTCATCGGCGAGAGCTGCTGCCTCAGGGCGCAGGTTTCCGCCGGCACCGCCGCCGACAGCGCCGGCGCGCCGCTGGAGCTGCGTCTCGCCCAGCCGCTCGGCGAGGGCGCGTGGCGCATCTACATCAGGCCGAGCCGGCTGCATCTTGGCCGTACCGACATGCCGAACGGCCTCAAGGCACGGCTCGATTTCACCGAATTCCTGGGCGATGTCCATCGCTACCATTTCAAGGCCGGCAAACTGGAACTGTTCGTCGACCACCCCGGCGCCGTCGTCCACAAGCCGGGCGACGCCGTCGATATCGGCTGGCAGACGGCCGACATGGTGGCCTATAAATGAGCGCGGGCGCTTCGGATATGGCGCCTTCCGGCCCGCGGGGCCCCGGCTGGCGCATGCGTTTGACGCCCTGGCTGTTGATGTCGCCGGCGCTGCTTATCGCCATCGCCTTCTTCGGCCTGCCGATCGCCTTCATGGGGCGCATGAGCTTCAACGAACATGTCGACCAGCGCTTCTATGTGCCAGGCTTCACCTTCGACAACTACGCTGCCATGCTGACGGATCCGACCTTCAGCGCGGCGCTCTGGACGACGATGCGGCTGGCGTTGATCTCGTCCATCGTGACGGTCGCTATCGGATATGTCTTCGCGATGCTGGTCTGGCTGAAGCCGAAACGCTGGCGGCTGGCCTTCATCGCGCTTGCGCTCTGCCCGCTGCTGATCTCGGAAATCTCCATCATCTTCGGCTGGTGGATGTTCTTCCCGAAGAACGGCCTGCTCAGCTATGCGCTCGTCTCCTCCGGCCTGATCACGGACAAGATCAGCCTGATGTATACCGAATTCGCAGCCTTTGTCGGCCTCACCTATGTCACCCTGCCATTCTGTTTCTTCATCCTGCTGTCGATCTTCGACGGCATCGACAAGAAGGTGCTGGAGGCGAGCGCGGACCTCGGGGGCTCGCCCGTGCGCACCTTCTATGAGGTGCTCCTGCCGCTCACCAAGGGCGGGATTGCCGCCTCCTTCGCGCAGTCCTTCATCTGGGCGGTCGGCACCTATGCGACGCCGTCCGCGCTCGGGCCCGATACGCTCTGGACGATCGGCTACCTGATCCAGGAACAGATGCTGGGCAAGCACAACTGGCCCCGCGCCGCCGCCTTCTCGATCGTGCTGACGAGTGGAGTTGCCGTTGTGATGATGATCATCCGCATGCTGACCTCGAAACGGACGGCGCTCAATGGCTGATACGTCCATGCTCCCGGCGCGTGATATCGCTGTTGCCCCGGTCGCGAGGCGGCGGATGGACGCCGTGATGCTGCGAGTCCTGGCGCTGGCCTTCACCGTCTTTATCATCGCCTATATCGCGATCCCGGTGATCGTGACGCTCGTCATGTCCTTCAATGATGCGTCGGTGATCCGCTTTCCGATCAAGGCGTGGTCGCTGCGATGGTACGGCGACTTCTTCGGCAGCCCCCAATGGGTCGATGCGCTGAAGAGCAGCGTAATTATCGCGCTCGGCACGACAGTCATTTCCACCGTATCCGGCGTTCTTGCCGCCTGGGCCTTCGAGCGCTTCACCTTCGCCTTCAAGCCGGTTGTCTACCTCCTGATCATGCTGCCGCTCTTCATGCCGGGGGTGGTGCTGGGCCTTGGCGTTGCGATGGCGTTCGGCGATGTGTCGCTGTTCGGCGTCAATATCTACGGGTCGCGCGTATTGGTCATGCTTGCCCATTCTCTCTGGGCGATGCCGCTGGTTTTCATGCTGATGGAGGCGACCTTCCGGACCGTCGATCACCGCATCGTCGAGGCGTCCTACGATCTCGGCGGCCGGCCGGTGCAGACCTTCTTCGAAATCGTCCTGCCCTCCGTCTCCACCGGGATCATCTCGTCGGCGCTCTTTGCCTTCGTGATATCGCTCAACGAATTCGTCATGGCCCTGTTCCTGACGACGCGCGATACGCAGACGCTTCCCGTCCTGATGTGGCTGAGCCTGCGCTCGGCCGGCACGCCGCGGCTTGCGGTGGCGTCCGTCATCCTCGCGGCCGCCGTCTTCGTCAGCCTGTCGCTGATCATGGTCTGGTACATCAGGCAACTGAGGAAGACGTGACGGGCCAAGGGGATTATGTGCCTGTCAGCGCCATCCAGGCATCTACTTCCCCGCGGCGTCGAGCAGGGCTCGATGGACACGGTCGGCGAAATCACCGACCGGTCCCTTGGTGGATTTGTAGTCCAGTCCCTGGATCACGCTGACGGTCTTGTCGTCGACGGATATGCAGTGCGAGATGAAGGATCCGCCCGCGGCGGGGCCGCCGCTGATGACGCCGAGCTGGCCTTCGAAGCGGTTGACGATAACGCGGTAGCCCGCCCCCTGCGCCTGCTGCTCGATCAGGTCCGTGCAGGCATCGAGGCTCAGCGCATCCGATGCGGTTCTCTCGACGTGATAGGTGATCATGAACGGATCATCGGCCGCTGCCGCCGGCAAGGCCGCAAGGATGGTAGCCGCCACCGGCATCGCGCAAAACATCTTCATCATGCAAAACCGCCTGTCTTTCCGTTTGTATCCCGGCAATGCCGCTTTATTTCAGGATCAGGGCGATCATGATCGCCGCGAAGGCGAGGAACATGACGCTGCCGAGAAGGATGCTGGTGACCGCCTTGGCCGAAATATAGGTGCCCGCCACGCCGCCGAGGACGGACGGCCACGGATTGCCGTCCTTCTGTCCAAGCGGATACCCGCAGGCAGGGCATGAAAATGCCTTGTCGGATACGTTGCCAGTGCATTCAGGGCATGCGACGAGCGCCATTTCAGCCCCCTCCGATGATGAATTCCACGCGCCGGTTCTGTTGCCGGCCTGCGGGGTTGTCGGACCCGTCCGCATTTTCGTTCGGCGCGACGGGCGTGCTCTCGCCCTTGCCGAACGTCGTCATCCGGGCGTTTACGCCGCTGTCGGAAAGCCAGTGCCGCACGGCGGCGGCGCGGCGTTCCGACAGACGTTGGTTATAGGCGTCCGACCCCTTCGCATCCGTATGGCCGATGATCGCGACCGGGGTATCCGCCAGCGCCTGAAGTGCCTCTGCGAGGCGGGCGAGAACGGGGCGCGCGTCGGTGCGGATGTCCGACTTGTCGAAATCGAACAATACATCGCTCGGCAGGTTCACGATGATGCGCTCGCCCTCCTGCCGTGCGCCAAGTTCGGAAAGCGCAGTTTCCGTCCGCGTCCGCGTCTGCGCATCCATGTTCTTCAATCCGAAGGTGGAAGCTCCGGAGGAAACGGATGCGCCGCTCTCCTCCTTGCGCTCGGCAAAGCGGGACGAAGGCAGTGTGAATTCGGCAAATGTTGATGCCCGCTCGCCCACTGCGCCGGTGCCCGTCGTTACCGTATAGGCGGATGCCGTCGCAGGAAGGAAAAGAGAAAGCGCGAGAAGGGCGCCCTTTCTCATTGAGCCAGTTCCAGGGGGATGGTCACGCCCGGCGCGCTGCTGTCGTTTCCGTCATGTGCAGGATTGAAGACGAGGGTCACTTTCGTCACGCCGGCCGGTATGACGCCGGGAAAGACCAGGTCGCCTTCCATCGTCTGCCCGTTGCCGATCCGCATCCAGCGGTTATCGGCGATCTGGCGCAGATGCAGCCGTTCCTGCTCGCCCTCTCCCCATGCGAGATAGGCATTTTCGTCGTCGTTCATGTTGACGCTGTTGGTAACGTGGCTGTCGAAGCTCGCCAGCAACCGGACGGTTGTCGCATCCTCGCCGACAGTAACGGTCTTGACCTGTACCGTCAGGCCGACAGGAACACTGGCCTGACCACCGGTAATCGTGAAGTTGTGCTCCTCGGCATAGGCGGCGGCGGGCAACAGAAGCGTGGCGACAACCATGAATTTCTTCAGCAAGAACGACTCCCCAGAACAGATAGATCGTTCGCCACAAAACAGATGCATTATGACGGAGCTGTGACCGTTTCCCGGAAAAATTGCTGCGCACTCCCTCTGCGCCGAAGGTGCTCATCGACGATCCTTGCTTTCCCTGAAAATAGCCTTGTCCTCCGCGCAAAGCGGCGCGTGCGGCAGTAACCTCTTATGGGAGGCAGCGATTGCTCCGATAGTCCCAGGTCTGGCCGCTCTCGATACAGACGCGAAGGGCATTGCGGTCGGGAATGATGCCGGATTTGCCGTAGCTGAGCAGCATTCCGGCGCCTCCCGCAAACGCCCAGATCAGCGCGAACAGGCGGAGCCTTCGGGGCACCGGTTGAAACCAGAGCCACACCAAAAGGGCGGTGCCGGAGGTGAATGCCAGCGCCATCACGACAAACAAGGCTTCGAACGTCACTGTGCGCCTTACTATATTCCCGGATCGATTCGCCGGTCTCCAATGAACTGCTCAACCGTTCACATCGAGGCAATGAGATCAATCCCGTCGAAGCTTCCGGGAAAACGTTGAGGAAACTCCCTTGGCGACAGGATGTCCTTGAATTCGCATGCGAAAACAAGCAGACCTATGCATCGTTCCGGCATGGTCAGCCGGCTTCGCCGCCAACATGGCTCCCGTCTTGCCGTCCGGGTTTTCAGGATATTGATATGACACGTTTTTCCGATCCGCAGCGTCTTGAACGACTGATCGAGGGGCTGGACCGGTTCAACGCCACTCCGGGCAAAGGCACGACCCGGCTGACCTACACGCCGGAGTTCCGCCAGGCCAGCGACTATCTGCACGGGCAGATGGAGGCCGCCGGGCTTACGGTCCGCGAGGACGCGATCGGCAATCTCGTCGGGTGCCTCGTCGGACATAATCCTGCTCTTGCTCCGGTCATGATCGGCTCTCACTTCGATTCCGTGCCGAACGGCGGCAAGTTCGACGGCCCGGCCGGCGTCATTGCCGGTATCGAGATCGCCTTCCTGTTGAAGGAGCGGGGCCTTGTCCCGGAGCGTTCCATCGAATTCGTCGCCATGATCGAGGAAGAAGGCACGCGCTTCGGCGGCGGACTGCTGGCCTCGCGCGTCATGACCGGCAAAGTGGATATGGACGAGTTCCTCGCCTTTGCCGACGATGCGGGGATCACGGTCGCGGATGCGATGCAGGCTTACGGACTGGAACCGGCACAGGCGCCTCTGGCTGTGCGCGAGGCCGGTTCCGTATATGCCTTCCTGGAATTGCATATCGAGCAGGGCCCCGTGCTGGAAGCCCATGCCGACGATGTTGCGATCGTCGATCGTATCGTGGGCCTCGGCCAGATCAGGGCGACGTTCAGAGGTCAGGCGGGCCATGCCGGTACGACGCCGATGAACGTGCGCCGTGACGCGCTTGTCGGCGCAGTGGCGGCGCTGTCGCAATTGCCGGACCTTGCGCGCGCCATCGGTCAGGATGCGGTGCTGACCGTCGGCAAGATGGATGTCCGTCCGGGCGGGGCCAATGTGATCCCCGATCTCGTATCCTTCACCGTCGATATCCGCGCGCCCGGGGAAGAGGTCGTCCGCACGCTGATCGACCAGGCCCGTTCGGTAATCGAACGGGTGGGCGGCAACGGACTGGGGGTTGATGTCGAGGAGCAGATATTCCTTCCCCCGGTTCCGCTTTCGGCGGAATTGCATGAAGCCCTGTCGCGTCACGCGGATACGCTCGGTCTGAAACGTCGTACCATGGTCAGCGGTGCGGGGCATGATGCGATGATCATGGCCGATTTCGCTCCTACCGGGCTAGTCTTCGTGCCGAGCCGCAACGGCATCTCGCATGCGCCGGAAGAGTGGACCAGCTACGACCAGCTCGCCAGGGGAGTGGATGTGCTCTTCCTGGCGCTTTGCGAGCTTGCCGGCGCCACGCCGCACTCATAGACCTCAAAAGCGGTCATGTCGGCTGAATGCGGTCCAGCAAGCGGATGAGGTCGGCCAGCGTGCGCGTATTCATCTTGCGCATCAGGTGACCGCGGCGCACCTTCACGGTGATCTCGCTGACACCGAGATCCGCGGCAATCTGCTTGTTGAGGAGGCCCGTCGCGACCAGCCGCGCCACGTCTTTCTCGCCGCTGGAAAGCGAGGCCCAGCGTCGTGCGACATCGGCATTCGCCGCCTCCCGCAGACGTCTTGTGCGGTCGGCCTCGATCCCGCGATGGACAGCGTCGAGCAGGTCCTGATCGCGGAACGGCTTGGTCAGGAATTCGATTGCCCCGTCTTTCATCGCCTTGACGCCCATGGCGATATCTCCGTGGCCGGTGATCATCACGGTGGGAAGGTACAGCCCGTATTCGGTCATGTGTTCCAGAAAGTCCATGCCGCTCTGGCCCGGCATGCGCACGTCGAGGACGAGGCAGGCGGGTGCGCCGGGCAAATCGAAAGCGAGGAAGTCCTGGACGGATGCGAACGATTTGGCGCGCAGCGAGACCGAGGCGAGAAGATCTTCCAGCGCCGCGCGGACGGAGCGGTCGTCGTCGATGATGTAGACGGTGGGGTCTGCCGTCTTTCCCGTGGACGGCTGCGGCTTCATTCGATTGCTCCGATCCCCGCCGGCAGGCTGAACCGGGCGATCGCCCCGCCGTCCCTGCCGGTCTCCGCCCAGATACGGCCGCCATTGGCCTCGATGATCGAGCGGCTGATGGTCAGGCCGAGGCCGACGCCGTCCTTCTTGGTGGTCCAGAAGGCATCGAAGAGGTGCTCGAGCTCGCCCTGGCGAAAACCCACGCCGCTGTCGATGACGGAAAAGCGGATGCGATTGCGGTCTTCCGTCTCCGAGACGATTTCCAGCGTCTTCGCGCCGCCTGTTTTCGCCTCGATCGCCTCGACGGCGTTCAACAGGAGATTGCCGACGACCTGCCCGACCTGGACCCGGTCGGCGAGGATCGCCGGCAGGTCGTGCTGAAGGGAGAGGCGGACCGTTATGCCGCTCCGCTCACCGCGCTCGCCGGCAAGCGCTACGACCTCGCGGACCAGGGCGTTGAAATCGAACCGCTCCCTGTGGGGCGCCTTGCCGCTGGCAAGGCCGCGCACCCGCGCGATCACCGCGCTGGCGCGGTTCGCATCCTCCACGATCCTGTCCGCCGCGCGCTGCGCATTCGCGATGGCTGGAGGCTCCTGGGCCAGCCATCGCCGGCACGCGCCGGCACTGGTGGCAATCGCTGCGAGCGGCTGGTTCACCTCGTGGGCGATCGATGCCGTCAATTCGCCGAGGCTGGTGATGCGCGCCATGCGCAGCAATCGTTCCCGGCTTTCATGGGCGGCTGCTTCGGCGGCCACGAGTTTCAGGGAAAGATAGGTGGTCACGCCGATTGCCACGATGCTGATGCCGGTATTGACGATCCCCACCTCGTAGGCACCGGAATGGGTGAGGGCGAAGCTCAGCAATGTCAGCGCCACGCAGGCGAAGGCGAGAGCCACGACGGTGCCCGCCGGAAGCAGGCGTGTCGCGACGAGGATGACGGGCGTATAGAAGACGGCAGCCGCAATCGCATAGTCGGTTACGGTATCGCCCACGAAGATGACGACCATGGCGACAGGCAACAGGACGATGGTGAGCACCAGCCTGCGTTCGAGCTTGAATTTTGCGCTGTTTGTCATCGAGGTCGGCCGTCCAGTTGTGCTCGTTTCGGGAATATCATAGCGCGCGCCGCTTGTATCGGACCTCAATCCCTGGTGCTTCCGTCCCAGGAGGCGTCGGAGACCGGCGCCTGCCTTTCCAGAAAGGCGGTGACGGCCTCGATTTCACGCGGATCGACCGCGGTGGAAACGAGTGTTGCCACGATCTCGACGGTATCGTCTCCGCGATCGGCGACTTCGACATCGCTGACCGGATAGTTCGCCTGTTCCAGCCGCTCCACCAGCAGGTCGCGCATTTCGGGCATGGCCTCGCGGCTCGAAATCACGCTGACCTCGTAAGTGGCTTCCGTCGTGCGGTCGTCGATGGGAATGCGGTTGATCATGTTGACGAGTGGACGGAGCAGCGTGTTCCCGGCAAGCACGAAGACGGTCAGCAGCACGGCCTCGGCAAGCATGTCGGTGCCGGCGCAGGCGCCGACCGCCGCCGAACACCACAGCGTCGCGGCTGTGTTCAGCCCGCGCACGTTCATGCCTTCCTTCATGATAACGCCCGCGCCCAGAAAGCCGATGCCGGAGACGACATAGGAAATCACCCGGACCGCTTCCGTCGTGCCGGCGATCCGCTGGGCGAGATCGACGAAGGCGGCGGCTCCCACCGCGACGAGGACGTTCGTGCGCAGCCCCGCCGTGCGCTGCCGATACTGGCGCTCCGCACCGATCAGCGTGCCGAGGAGGAAGGCGGCGGTGAAGGCAGCCGCC
>Ga0153917_1000465_pt1 | contig 26255 bp, 21 predicted proteins | sample TSFL001MetaG_FD_104695 | JGI IMG/M metagenome (GOLD analysis project Ga0153917, IMG submission 104695) | Attine ant fungus gardens microbial communities from Florida, USA - TSFL001 MetaG | ecosystem: Host-associated > Fungi > Mycelium > Unclassified | place: USA: Florida, Paynes Creek Historic... | reverse complement strand
TTTTTAGAAAATTTTTAAAAGAATCTGTGGGCGATGAGGGATTCGAACCCCCGACCCTCTCGGTGTAAACGAGATGCTCTGAACCAACTGAGCTAATCGCCCGTTTTTGTTTTTCAAACGGAAAGCAAAGATATAAAACTCTTCCCTTATCCTCCAAATTATTTTTTAAAAAAATGATCTGATCTGTTTCCTAATCTTTTAAAGAACGTCGCTTCGGTATTGCGGTTGCAAATGTAATCCCTTTTATTCCCCTTTTCCTAATATTTCTAAACCTTTTTTTTCATTATTTTTCTATTTGCTAAATATCAACACTTTAAAAACCTCCTCTTCTATACCTAAATGAAGAAACGCAAGCATACTTATCTGTTTTGACAATGAATTTCCTCTAAAAAAACAAATTAAAAGATTAACAGACCCGACTATTTCCATTTTTTAAGCTCATAAGCCGCATCCCAGAAATTGTATTCCAAAAAAGAAGAAGTTATAAACGCATCAGTCATACGCATTCTTATTTCCAAGGTAGTAGCTTCAGCTGCTTTATCACAAAGCTCAATTGCTTTTTGAACCGCTGATCCGAACTCCTCTCCACCATAGGTTTCAATCCAACGCTGGTACGGATTTTCAGAGCAATTATGCTGCTCCAAAATATAATCCCCTACCTTTTTATAAATCCAAAAACACGGTAAAGCAGCTGCCATTCCAATTTCTACGGCGTCTAAAGCAACGGTACTTTTCAAATAATGTATATAATGATGGCAAGCAGGTTGCATGATTCCCTTATTTGTTATACCGAAATCCTTAAAAAAAGAATCATGTAATATATTTTCTACTACAATCGCATTTTCTGCAAAACGCATATACGCAAGTGCCGTTCCTATATCTGATACCTTGGCTCCAATCAATGCGAGCGCACGCCCGAAATGTTCCAGGTATAAAGAGTCCTGCATTATATAGAACCGGAACCGTTCCCCTGTAAGCGTTCCTTGAGCCAGTTCCTTTATAAAATCCATATCCAGTATTGAGGAATAAACAGGTGCTGCTTTTTCCCAAACTTCTTCAGACCATTTCATTCTTAATAAGTTTTTGCGGATCAAAAAAATGATTTAACGGCCCATGTCCATTACCAGTCTTCACATCTGCTCCGTTTATGATGGCCTCAAAAACGTATTGTTGCGCAAGAGAAACGGCGTGCTGAAGATTTTTCCCCTGCGCCCTGAACGAGGCAATTGCCGAAGAAAGCGTGCAACCGGACCCATGGGTATTGGCAGTGACAAGTTTCATCGTTTCAAATTCAAAAACCTCGTTTTCACCATCCGTAAAAACAGATATTATCCTCGAACCTTCCTGATGACCACCTTTAAGCAGTATATTCCTGCATCCCATTTTCTTTATACGTTCTGTTGCTTTATACATATCTTCCAAAGTGCCCACTTCCATTTGTGCCAATATGGATGCTTCGTCCATATTGGGAGTTATAATCTCGGAAAGCGGAAACAGTTTTTCTGTAATTGCACAAACTGTTTCTTCTTCAATTAGGCGATGACCGCTTGTTGCAACCATTACAGGATCAAAAACCACTGGAACACCCGGATATTGTATTAAGCTCTCTGCTATCACTTCTACCAATTCCGGCGTATGTACCATTCCTATTTTTATGGCATCAGGCATGATATCTTCAAAAATGGTTGCCAACTGATCCGAGACGGCATCTATAGGAACTGGATATATGTTGCGGACCCCCATCGTGTTTTGAACAGGAAGAGCGGTAAGTACAGAAGTAGCATAACAACCCAATGCCGATATCGTCTTTATATCGGCCTGGATACCGGCTCCCCCGCTGCCGTCAAATCCCGCTATAGTTAATACTGACGGATATTTATACTGTTTCATCTTGTCATTTCATTTTTTAGTTCATATGCCGCTTTACATGGATCCGGTGCTGAACAGATAGCGGACACCACCGCAACAGCATCCGCACCTGCCTTTACTACATCTTTTATATTTTTGAAGTTAACATTGCCAATGGCGACCAAAGGTTTGTTTGTCAGCGCCCGGATTTTTTCGATTCCCTTTATTCCCCATTCCGTTACAGTATCTGTCTTTGTTTTGGTTGAAAATACAGGACTGATTCCCAAATAATCACAAACAGGTAGCTGATCCCCTGATAACTGATTCAGGTATTCTATAGAATAACCTACCATTTTACGGTCATCTTTCCATTGTTTCCTTAATTCAACAGGTGTAACATCGTTTATCCCAACATGTATACCGGCAGCATCTGCCTGCATGGCTACCTGCAGATCATCATTTATGATAAGAGGAATCCCATATTTATCGGTTATTTCCTTCAGTCTCAATGCTTTTTCCAGAAACGACCTCTGCGGACATTTTTTCTCTCTTAACTGGATCAGTTCCACTCCTCCCTTAATAGCCTCTTCCGCCACCTTAAGAAAATTCCGTCCGTAACAATCTGATTCTGATATCACCAGATATAATTGATATGGAAATTTTTCACTATTCATTATTGCTCTGAGATTTTAACTCTGCTAAGAAATTCTTCTTTGGTAATATTATACAACTTATCGGTAAGGTATAACTGTAATGTCCCCGGACCTTGTGACTGCGTTTCTGCTATTTCCCCTGCAACGCCCATAAGTGCCATAGCAGCTATAGTTGCCTGCAGCTTATCTTTCAAAACACCCGCAAATGCTCCAATTATAGCTGAAGCTGAGCATCCAAGACCTGTTACTTTTGTCATTAAAGGATGGCCGTTTTCCAGAAAGAACGTCTGTTCTTCATTGAGTACGATATCTTTAGCTCCGGATATACAAACTACACATTGATATTTTTTGGCAATAATACGAGCAGCAGTTAAGGCTTCCTTACTTTCATCTGTACTGTCAACCCCTTTGGTGACAGTTTCATTTGCATGAGCAAGGGCCATTATTTCCGATGCGTTTCCCCTTATAATAGTCGGTTTAAACTGCAACAGTTTATGAAGAAGTTCATTTCTGAAAGAGGTAGCACCGCATCCCACAGGATCTAAAACCCATGGTTTTCCAAGAGTAGAGGCTCTATAAGCTGCTTTCAGCATTGATTCCGACCAATATTCATCAAGTGTCCCGATATTTACCACAAGCGCATCTGCTATTCCAACCATTTCATCGATTTCAGAATGTGCATGCGCCATAACGGGTGAGGCGCCAATGGACAGCAACGCATTCGCACTGTTGTTCATTACAACGAAGTTTGTGATATTATGTACCAGCGGGGATTTTTGCCTTACAAGCTGTAAAGCGTTCCAGATTTCATTTTCCATGAGAATAGCCTATATTAAATACTTCAGGAGAAATCCGAAAACAGAAGAAAAGGAGTATCACTCAGGATACCTGCTGCTTTTCCCTACGCCGGTATAAACCGAATCAGGTTCCAAGGGACTCTCTCAATTCTTTACAGAATACCCCTAAAGCTTTTACAAAGTTAGTCAATAACAATCTTTTTTTTATATTGAAAACCTTAAATTTTAAAATCTACATTCCCGTATTTACAAAAAAACCTCCTTAAAATACATTTAAGGAGGTCTTCTTGTTTACATCTTTAAAGCCATAACTAAAACTTTATCTTATCACCAACGGCCATACCTGCATTTTTTGCAAATACACCACACATATGGAACAATAACCGTGCACCGACATTTCCATCCCAATCGTCTTCTCCGGGAGCAACCTCAACCAGATCCATTCCAATAATATTTTTTCCTGAAACAGCCAATCGGCTCAACAGGTAGGTAGCCTGTTCAAACGACAGTCCTCCCGGAACCGGAGTACCCGTATTAGGGCAATACCATCGGTACAAGGCATCAATATCGAAACTGACCGCAACATTTTCCGGCAATTGTTCCAGAATTTCATCGCATTGCTGTTTCCATGTTTTTCCTTCAAAAGCATGCTCCTTTAAATCGGTATCTGTATAAACTTTTACTTTACCAGAGGTTTTAATTACATTTACTTCACCTTCACTGAAATCACGTATTCCAACCTGAACAATTTTAGAGATTTGCGGCAGCTGAATGGCATTGTACATGATAGAAGCATGAGAATAAGTGAACCCTTCATACGCTTCGCGCAGATCCATATGCGCATCGAAATGCAGGATACCAAATGTTTCATGCTTGCTCGACAAAGCTTCATAATATCCCATAGGAGTAGAATGATCGCCACCTAAAAGTATGACCTTTTTTCCCTGGTTCATCCAGAACAACGTACGTTCCTTTACTTCTGCGTTAAACTGAGCCGACGCTTCATTTATTTTCAATAAATCTGCCTGTAGCTTTTCATTCTGACCTATATCTTCTCCTCCTTCTAAGGCTTCAATAACAGGCTGTGCCAGATTTTTATAGAATTCGCTGTTCTTTCTCCATTGTTCCGGTGCTTCATCCATAAAGATTCCGAGTTTCCACAATTCCGGAAACTCCTGATGCAATAAATCTACCTGAAAGGAGGCTTCAAATACAGCTTCAGGTCCGTCACTTGCCCCACTCCCATAACTTACCGTTACTTCCCATGGTGTCGGAAGAATGATAAATTCACTTTCTTCTGCACTAAAAGGCAACCCGTAAATAGATGCATCAGCAGCACCTGGTTGCGATGGATCAAACCGATCTATTTTTTGTTGTTTTACCGACATATTTATCTTATCATTATTGTGTTGCAAATATAAAAAAAGCCAGCATAAAGCCGGCCTTATTTTTATGTGGTTTGAATTCCTTTTTTCAATATCTGTCCGAAATCGTACATTTCCTCAAAAGACGTATACAGCGGAACAGGAGCCAGACGGATTACGGCAGGTTCCCTCCAGTCTACAACAACACCTTCCTTCATAAGATAATGGAAAAGGTCTTTTCCTTTACCGTGAAGAATTACGGATAACTGTGAACCTCTTTCTTCAGGCTTTTCAGGCGTGATAATCTCTAAATTACTTCCTACTTCTTTCGCCGTTTCATTTATTACAAACTCAAGATAAGCGGTAATAAGATCGCGCTTTTTAACCAATGCTTCCATTCCCACTTCATCGAACATTTCTACTGAAGCAAGATAAGGAGCCATTGCCAAAACTCCCGTGCACGAACTCTGCCATCCCAGAGCACCTTCGTTTGGAGTAAATTCAGGTTCCATTAAGAACCGGCGCTCCTTTATTTGTCCGTACCATCCTCCAAAACGATTCAAGTCTTTATTGTTATGATGTTTTTCATGGACAAAATATCCGGAAACACTTCCCGGACCTGCATTCATATACTTATAACTGCACCAGCAGGCAAAATCAACATTCCAGTCGTGCAATTTCAATTCAATGTTTCCCGCAGCATGCGCCAGATCCCATCCCACTTTTGCACCGGCTTTATGTCCGGCTTCTGTAATGGCTTTCATATCCAGCACCTGTCCGGTATAATAATTAATCCCTCCGATGAGTACCAAAGCAAGCTCGTCACCGACTTCGTTTATTTTGGCAATGATATCTTCATTGCGCAGGTTGTGTTCCCCTTCCCTTCTTTTCACTTCCACAATCACATCCTTTGGATCAAGCCCACGATATTTTACCTGGGTCTGGAACATATACTGATCACTTGGAAATGCTTTTTCTTCGCAAATGATCTTATACCTTTTCTGTGTAGGAGTATAGAAAGACACCATCATCATATGCAGATTCACCGTAAGTGTATTCATCACTGAAACTTCACTTGGTTTGGCTCCAACAATCTTCGAAAGCGGAGCAGCAAAACGTTCATGGTAATCCCACCAGGGTTTTTCAGCATAAAAATGACCTTCCACCGCCAAATTCGCCCAATCGTTCATGACATCGTCTATATATTTTTTAGCACGCTTAGGCATCAACCCTAATGAGTTGCCTGTAAAATATATCGTTTTTCGTCCATTTACCTTAGGAAATTCAAATTCTTTCTGGTAACCGGCCAGTGCATCCTGTGCGTCTAACGATTGAGCAAAAGCTCTTGTATTCTGAAAATTCATCTGATTTATATTTTGCGCCCTAAATTAAAGATAAAAATTGATTATCACAACGACGGTTTAACAAACAAAAAAGCTAAAAAAAAACCGGACTAACGTCCGGTTTTTTTTTAGTGTCCTTGTTGTGCCATTCTCACAGTTTCCTGAATATAGTTCATATATGCATCCCAACCTCCGAAAGAATAGATGGAATAGATGGAATAAACGAGATTAAATACCGACAACACCAATCCGATGATATTAAGAATCCGTGCCGTATTAACAGTTTCTGCTCCTGTATATTGTTTAGGATTCGATTGGTACAGCTTCATGTCCTTATTAGCCAGAACTAATCCGATAACGGAACAAACCACACCTATAACCGTAGTACAGCAACAAACAATCGAAATAATCCCTAAAACTAATGATACAGTAGCGTTGGGAAGTTTTGTCACCATAAAATTGTCTCCTCCGCTATAAGGATTCTGGTAATTCTGCTGAGGGTTTTGATCTTGATAATTTTCCATAGTTATTTATAATATTAAACATTTGATTGTTTGTAAATATAAGCAATAACCATAATTACTGCGTTAATTATGGCGAAAAAAATAATGATTTTAGTATAATTTCTTTTTTTATCTAAAAAATGAAGAAAAACAAACAGAAAAAGGAACAAGGTGGTATAAATTGCAGGAAACATCCTGAATGCCCCAACAAAATCTCCCTGCAGCAACAGCCACAAAGCCCTTTGAGTACCACATCCCGTACATTCAATTCCAAACAGCGTCTTATTCATACACGGCAACATGTATTCTTCCATGAGTTCACTTTTTATTAAAGGTATAAATTTAGTATTTTTGTACAAAAATAAAAATGAAATATCTGTTTTACTTAGCCGCTTTTGGTTTGATGTTTTGGGCTCTTATAGAGCAAACTCGTGAGCATCCGAACATCTATGTTCAGATCATTGCGGTCATCGTATTCTTCTTTATGATGATGCGCCTTATGAATGAGACGCCAAGTAATTACAATAAAAATGAAAATGAAGATGGAACAGAAGATTAGTATAGGAAGCATTGTAGAAATTCTCGATGATGATTTTAAAGGAAAGGTCATCAGGATTCATAACAATGAGGCAACAATTGAAACCCAAGACGGTTTTGAGCTGGTATTCCCCCTGAGCCAGCTTATTTTAATCGGAGATGACTCTATTATTCGACAGGGATCGAGCGTGCGGGCCATTGAAGATGCCAAACAGGCTAAAGTTACCGTACAGCATCATCGTGTAAATACCGAAAAAAAATCTAAAAAGGAAGAGTTTGTACTTGAAGTTGATCTCCACATTGAAAAGCTGGTTAAAAGTTTCAAGAACCTCAGCAATTTCGACATCCTCAATATTCAGATGGATACCGCCAGGGGACAACTGGAGTTTGCCATTAAAAACCGCATACCCAAAATGGTATTTATACATGGTATGGGAGAAGGTGTTTTAAAAAGTGAGCTCGAGTTCCTTTTGGGGCGATACAGCGAGATCAGTTTTCAGGATGCCAACTACCGAAAGTATGGTTTAGGAGCAACTGAAGTATATATAAAGCAGAATCCAGACAGATAAGCCTGATCAAATCATAAAAAAACTCCCTCTGTAAGGGAGTTTTATCTTTAACATAAAAATTATGCGTTTTTCTTAGCCTTGTTTTCTTTAATTAGGTCGGCCGCTCCCCCTATCGCCCAATAAAAGACGAAGCTTACAAGGAAAAACATTAACCAAAATCCCATGGTTAAAACGGTCAGACCGATTAAGAAAGCTATAAATTGTTGAAATTCAAACATAATTCCGGATTTTATTTGTATACGCTGACAAAGATATAACGAAACTTTAACTAGTCAAACAAAAATCATAATTAATTCTAAAAAAATACTTTTGATATTGTAACTGAATCCTTTTTTAAGTACATTTATTTATAACTATTATAAATAAGACATCATGGACTATAGAATTGAAAAAGATACTATGGGGGAAGTAAAGGTCCCTGCAGACAAATACTGGGGAGCTCAGACGGAACGATCAAGAAACAACTTCAAAATTGGTCCTGCGGCATCCATGCCTCATGAAATTATAGAGGGTTTTGCCTATTTAAAAAAGGCAGCTGCTTATGCGAACCATAAACTCGGAGTATTATCAATTGAAAAAAGAAATGCTATTGCAGATGTTTGCGATGAAATTCTTTCAGGTGGCTTAAACGACCAGTTTCCCCTTGTGATCTGGCAGACGGGATCCGGGACACAATCCAACATGAACGTTAACGAAGTTATTGCAAACCGCGCTCAGGTACTGGCAGGTTTTAAAATAGGCGAAGGAGATCCGGTTTTAAAAGCCAATGACGACGTCAACAAATCCCAGTCATCAAACGACACCTATCCTACAGCAATGCATATTGCAGCTTACAAAACCATAACTGAAATCACTATTCCCGGAGTAGAGCGGTTACGCGACACTCTTGCCTCAAAATCACAGGTATATATGAACGTGGTAAAAATAGGGCGTACCCATTTGATGGATGCAACCCCTTTAACACTTGGCCAGGAGCTTTCGGGATACGTAGCGCAGCTGAATCATGGTTTAAAAGCGCTGAAAAATACGCTTTCTCATTTATCCGAGCTCGCTTTGGGAGGAACTGCCGTAGGAACCGGCCTGAATACTCCGGAAGGATATGATGTTGTGGTGGCCCGGTACATCGCCGAATTCACGGGACAACCTTTTGTAACGGCCGTAAATAAATTTGAAGCACTGGCTGCACATGATGCACTGGTAGAATCACATGGCGCCTTAAAACAGCTTGCTGTTTCTCTTAATAAGATTGCCAATGACATCCGTATGCTGGCTTCAGGTCCACGTTCCGGAATAGGAGAAATCCATATACCTGAAAACGAACCGGGATCTTCCATTATGCCGGGTAAGGTAAACCCTACTCAATGTGAGGCCTTAACCATGGTGGCCGCCCAGGTTATGGGCAATGATGTTGCCATTACGATAGGTGGAACACAGGGTCATTACGAACTCAATGTTTTCAAACCGCTTATGGCTTCCAATTTTCTGCAGTCGGCACGGCTCATCGGGGATGCCTGCGTATCTTTTGATGAGCATTGTGCACAGGGTATTGAACCTAATTACAGCCGTATTAAAGAACTGGTCGACAATTCGCTTATGCTTGTTACGGCGCTGAATACAAAGATTGGTTACTACAAAGCGGCCGAAATTGCGCAAACGGCACATAAAAATAACGCTACGTTGAAGGAAACAGCCATCGCACTGGGATATGTTAAGGCAGAGGAGTTCGACGCCTGGGTAAAACCGGAAGATATGGTAGGAAAACTTAATTAATTCATAAGCACCGTTTTTAAACGGTGTTTTTTTTATTCTTTTGAAGAATTTCGGTGTGCCCAGCGTTCTTTATAGGAAATCCATTTTTCTTTCCCTATCCTTCTGAATAACTTATCTGTATACCTCATAATAAATACATGGTACAGCATGTTTGCAAAATTAGAAAAACGCGCAGGTGAAGGCATCTCACGCATGGACATTGAAAATCCCGGTTCAAGGTACCTATTAAAATGCCACCATCCTTTCGGAACATATAACAGATCACCGTGCTCCATAAAGATTTCGTAACCTTCAGCTTTTCTGAGAGCAGGATACTGCTCATAATCCGGGTTTTCATAATCGATAGATTCAATCGTATGAACAGAAAGCGGAACTTTATAAAGGTAGCGCGACTGCTTCTGGTCAAAAAGCAGAATGCGTTTTTTACCTTCAAAATGTATATGCAGGAAATCGCTCATATCCACGTCATAATGCATAAGTACACGTGCTTCGCTTCCACCAAAAAAGAGCGTATGGATCTGCCTGAAAATTTTCAATCCCAGATCGGGGTAACTAAACCCATTAAGCAATTCCGGCAGTTTGTTTTTAATGATGTAGAAGAAAATACGCTTATCAGAAGGTTTACTCTGTATTTCTTCAATGTATTCATCCATTTTCATGTACAGGGCCGGGGTATCGGAACTTTTATCGGCAGCGGCCGGCTTGTTATCGTAAATTGGCACTATCTGACCTTTTGCCTTTTGCTTGATATAAGAAAAGTTCCACCGGTCAAATGTTTCCCATTCTTTTGCATACCCTCTCACAAGGACAGGTAGTTGCTTTCTTTTATAATTCTTGATAAAATCTTGCCTGGATATTTCGGAAACCTCATCAATCCTCTTAAGTTTCATAACCGCTTTTTTCTTTAAATATACTAAAAATATAAAAGTCGAACATATTGTCCGACTTTTTATCCTGTAATTCTAGGGTTTTTAACTGCTTCTATATCCGACAGATCGAACCCGGCAAATTTTTTCAGATAGGTTTTTATATCCGTCCCATAACCGTCAATAAAAGATACCTGTCCTCCCGACCGCAAAAAATCCTGTACCGCTCCTGCTCCACCTAAATGTGCAGCTGCAAGGATTCCAGATTCCGTGATAAGGATTCCGCCGATCTTTTTACCGGCATACCTTTTAATTTCATTGCGCAATATCCATTTGTTTTTCTGGATGTAAGCAACAAAAGCCTTCTCCTGTAATGCGGGATTCTTTAGAAAATCCGTCACATTTTTAATTCCAATAAACTTTAAAGTACCTTTTCCAAACTGGTACTTTCCCATGTAGCCGTAAGAATTTACTGTTTTGTAATCTCCGTCTGATTCTTTAATGGCCAATGCTTCCTTAAAATCTATAAAAGAATTGTTCGTTTCCACAGTAAACGTTTCATCTTCCAACGCACTGTTTATACGCTCAATTGCTTCTTCCGAAGTGGGGACATTGTAGGCAAGCGGTTCGCTTACTTTATAAAAATTATTTTGAACCAACGTGGTTTCAATACCCCTGAAAGCCATTGTTATTAAAGCAACTGCTCCGGCAATTACAATAAAATAAGAACATTTTTTTATCATTCATTTTCATTTCTCAAATCCTGTCACAATTTGAATTTCCGAAAGCAAAGATACAAATTAAAAAATAAACAGCTGATTTTCAATATTTTTATAAGTTTTCATTAACAAATCAAATCAAAAAACAAGGGGTAACATACAATTGCTCCCCTTGTTTTACTATAAAAAAACCTTGATAGAATTTATCAAGGTTTAAAACTATATTAAAGTAATTCATACACAAAAGTAGGATGTCCTCTTTCCATGTTTGGCAATGCCCCACCTGTCATTTTTATTTTATAGTAATTTCCAGCAGGGTCCTTTATAACATAAAATATATTTGTCTTAAGAACGAACTGTGATACCGGGAATCCGTCTGGACCAGGTGCGCTTGTTGATCTCCATGAAGATCCTATACCTCTTTGATCTTCTTCAAATTTAGAGTTGTCTACATTTGCCCGGGTAAAGTTATTATAAGAGAAATCATCTGTTGAAACACTGTAAACCAGCGCCCCACCTCTACTGTTATTTACAACAAAATCCGGATAAAAGTAAGGAGTTGTACCTCCAACTATATTGGTAAATGTAGTAAAGTTAATATCCCATTTGTCTTTTTGAGGCTCAACATTTACCGTTCCGTTTGAAGTAAAGCTGAAGAAGCTGAAATTATATGCTGCCTTCTTATCGATTATAATTTCATTAAAAGTGGTAGCTGTTAAATCTGCATATTGAAACTTATAACCATTTCCATTTCTTAAAATTCTCACTTTTTTCCAACCTCTGTGTGTACCTGAATCTGCAGCAACTGAACCTAATGCCGGAGGAGTTGTTGAAGGATTGCTTCCCAAATTGATTAGATAAACAGGATTTTCCGAATCATTAGCGGAAACTTCAGCAATCGCAGTACCCGTAATGATACCTGATGGATTGTCGATCTGATCCACACTTCCGGCTCCCTGTCCAATAACCATTGAACTGTCTTCAGAAACCACTTTTGAAAGATCTGTAGTTGATAAAGATTTAGCAGACATCTTTACAGAATTGTTCAATACTACTCTAAACTCATTTCCTGAATAAAAACCTAGGTCCCAAGATATACGTGGAGCAGTAGTCATTGCACCGCTGCTTAGGTCGATATATACCTGATTTACCTGTGAAGGCCCTCCAACTGCAGGACTTAATGAATTTCCTGTAAGAGCCGTTTCATTGAAATTGACCACCGTTGTATTGTTCCCGGTAATTTCATAATTCGTTGAAATTCTGTTAATGGTAAACTTCACATTTTTCACTTCGCCTTCCTTTGCATCAATAAGCTTGTTAAACTTAAACACAACTTTTGAAACACCTGCTTCAAAAGGTACTTCCAATGCAGTTGCAGATCCGGCCGGGGTTGTTGTATAATCAACACCGTATTTTACTTCACTTTCATTTACCCCAAGTGTTATGGTTCCTGATGATGCAGTTGGCTGTGAAAAAGCAACAACAACATCTGTTACCTCTTCTGTAAGATTCATAGAAGGAACCGCAAAGCTTACAGAAGTAGCTCCGGAATTCAATCCTTCGTCATCGTTACAGGAATAAAAAGCTAAAAGCAGGAACGAAAAAAATAATAAATACTTCTTCATGATATAATAATTATTTAAAAATTAAGATTATACGTTAGTTTTACAAAATAAGAACGGCCGTAACCAAGCATGATGTTATTGCTTGAAGTATGAGTACTTCCTCCTATACTTGTTGTTACTGAATTCTGGATATCGACTACATTTAAAATATTTCGTGCTCCGATCATAGCTTCAAATCTTCCATCAAAAAATGTTTTTCTTACTGAAGCATCAATCCAGTTATAAGCAGCCGTTTCTGCCAGCAAAAATTTAGATTCGTCATTTGAATCAGCAATAAACTGCTGCGACCTTCCATTATGCTTAAAGTACAGGCTGAACTGCGTCTGGTATTGCGGCAATTGGTAACTTAATGAAGCATTTACGTTAAATGTATACAGGAATTTATCATCGGATGCGGATTCAAAACCTGCTGAACTTATTTTTTGTGAGATTCCAATCATCGCAAATCCGGCGGCTAAGTTCCAGTTCTTATAGGAAATACGGTTATCTGCGGATATGTTCCACATTTTATAATCATCAACATTGATGTAGCGGTAGGTTTGAATAGGGGTAAAACTGGTTAAGAGCAGACTGATTTTATCGTTAACAAACATCATCCCGGAACTTAGGCTGTTGTACAAACTTATTCCCGATTTAAAATTTGTACTCTTTTTAAGGTTCGCTTCAATATAATTGCTGTGCTCGGGCAGCAAATTCTGATTTCCCTGTATATTGTGATTAGAATCTACCATATACGTATACATTTCACTGAAATTAGGAGTTCTGTATGAGAACCCGGCAGACAAACGTGCTTCCACATCATCCGGCAGCACATACCTCAATCCTAATGAATAAGAATTCTGGTCTTTAAATAAGGACTGAAATGAATATCTGAACCCTGTACGCAAAGAGAACCTGTCTGTAAAATTAACTTCGGCCAAAGCATATACGTCGTAATTTTCCATTCTTTTCCTGATATCAACATCCTTCTTATCATCATCTTTAAATATTCCTGCCGATGAGTCAGCGAAACTGTTTTCATTTACAAACTCATACCCTAGCTGAAAGTCGAACTTTTTGTTTTTGGTAAAATTGGTAATTGTTCCCGTTGAATATAAAACCTCGTTAGAATGAAAAACTTTTCTCTTTTTATTACGTTCTTCCTGAGTAAGGATATAATAATTAAAGGTTTCTTCTTCCCGTTTCTGTTTTTGATGGGAAACCGATATGTTAAATATAAAGTCGTTAAACAATTTACCGTAGTAGTTCAGATGATGGCTGAAACGGTTTGTAGGAACGCGTTTATCGTTGGAATAATAGGTTGTTGGAAAAGGATAGTTATCAACAGGAACAACAACAGGATTATAATAGGTAACCGTTTCGTTCAGATAATCAAATTTATAAAAGATTCTGGTTTCGTTCTTATTATATCCAATAGTAGCATTGGTCGACATCTGATCTTTAAGAAGCTGGTCTACCCCTCTTTTTCCATCATTTTCAATATGGTCCTTCCCTTCCTTTCCATTATAAAAACCTTTGAAATCGTTACGATTTGCACCTAACGATACATACCAGTTATCCGAAAAGCTGTGCGCTATCTTCAAATTCTGTATGTGACGGCCTTTGTTAAAAAAAGCAAATTCCTTACCAACGGTTTCTTCCTGGGCACTTGCTGAAATTTCCCACTTATATTTGCTGCTTTTTTTAGTAATGATATTTAAGATTCCGCTTACGGCATTTGCACCGTGGGTCACTCCCATAGAACCTTCGATAATTTCAATACGCTCTACATTATCCAGATTAATCTGAGTCAAGTCAATATTCGTTCCCAACCCTGTATCACTAATCACCGGAATATTATCGATCAATATCTTAAAATATTTTGAATCCAGGCCAAAAAGAGATGCCGAAGATTTACCCGTCTGGGAATCCGAAGTAACGCTTATATTTAAATATTGATTTAATATATCGCTTAAATTATTTGCCGCTAAATTCTGGATATCTGCCTTTGAAATAACCCTGACATTATGTACTGCTTTTTTTATAGACTGCGGTTCAAACTGCCCGGTTATTACTAATTCATCCAATTGTGTATTATCATTTGCCAATACCAAAGAATCGACCTGGGCGCTCATTACAAATGCATTACAGACAATTGCAAAAAAAATGAAACTCTTTTTTTTCATTATTTTTATTTATTCTATCATTAAATAACCGGAGGCAAATATATCAAGTTATTTTTATTTGTTCTAAATAAATTGTTCTTTTTTAAAAAAAACGCTATTTTTGCCCAACAAAATCGTGGATTCAAATCTTTAACTAAATACCCAATATGAAAAAAATTCTTACAATACTTACTCTTGCGGTAGCTATTGCCGGTTGTAATAAAAAAGAGGATAAGAAAAATAGCGCTGATGGACAAGATGTACGTGCAACAGAAATCAAAACAGATCGAATTGTTTCCCTTAACGGAGCCATTACTGAAACACTGGCTTCCATGGATGCATCCGGCAACATTGTAGGAAGAGATGTGACTTCCACATTCCCGGCTGACCTTAAAGCAACCAATTTGGGACATGTGAGATCTATTACTGCAGAAAGCATCCTGGCTTTAAAACCAACGGTTGTGTTCGGTACTACGAAAGACATCAATCCAAACCTTAACGAGCAATTGAAAAATGCCAATATTTCTTTAATCCTTATCAATCAGGAATATACTGTTGACGGCACAAAGAAACTGATTACAGATGTTGCTACCACCCTTAAAAAGGACAATTTTCAGCCTATTCTGGATAATATATCTTCTAAAATTGCAACTGTAAAACCTTTTGTAAAAAAACCAAAAGTATTGTTCATCTATGCACGTGGAGCAGGAAACTTAATGGTAGCCGGAAAAGAAACCCCTTTACACAGCATGATTGAGCTTGCTGGTGCTGAAAATGCCGCAGCTGACTTAACTGATTTCAAACCATTGACTCCTGAAGCCTTGTTAACGACAAACCCCGATGTAATCCTGATGTTCGACAGCGGACTGAAAAGCCTTGGCGGTGTAGAAGGTTTACTTAAAGTGGAGGGAATTGCTGCAACAAATGCCGGTAAAAACAAAAAAGTTGTAACCATGGACGGCCAGTTACTTTCAGGTTTTGGGCCACGTTTGGGAGAAGCTGTTGTAGAATTACATAACAAATTACAATAATGAAGAAAAAAATTGCTGTCTACAAAATAACATTTTTCCTTTTATTAATTGTTGCTTTGGTAACAGCATTGTATTTAGGTGCCTATGATTTCAGTCAGTCCATGATTGAAATCATAGGCACCTACCTGCGAACAGGTGTTCATACTCCTGATTCGTACGTACTCATTGAACTTCGCATTCCACGGATCCTTATGGCTGTTCTTACAGGCTCAGCCCTGGCCATCAGCGGAACCAGCCTTCAGGGCCTATTTAAAAATCCCCTGGCTTCGCCGGATCTTATCGGAATTACGTCCGGAGCTGTATTATTTGCTGCATTGACCATCGTTTTCGGTTCCACTGTCATGCATCTGCTGCCTCCTTTTTTCCGTTATGCCTTATTAAGCATCATGGCATTTTTAGGAGCACTTCTTACCATGCTTTTTGTATACAAAATGGCCACATCCAACGGAAAGACACATATTCTCATCTTATTGCTATCGGGAGTTGCAATTACAGCCCTGACAGGTGCCGTTACAGGTTTTCTTACCTATATTTCGACCGAAGAAGAATTGCGGAACATCACTTTCTGGTCGTTGGGCAGCTTAGCCGGATCAAACTGGTGGAAAGTATGCCTGGTATTTATTGTAGTAGCATTTGGAAGCATACAGCTGTTACGCAAAGGAAAAACATTAAACGCCCTGATGCTTGGGGAAAAAGAAGCTGCGCATCTTGGTTTTGACATAGAGAAAAACAAACGGCAGATCATCGTTATTTCTTCGCTCATGGTGGGAAGCGTTGTTGCTTTTAACGGAACAATAGGCTTTATAGGTCTTGTGATCCCCTACATCCTAAGGTTCGTCTTCAATTCCAATTACAACATCCTGCTTCCCTTATCTATGTTACTGGGGGCTGTTGTATTGCTGGTTGCAGATACCATAAGCAGGTTGATCGTTATTCCGGCAGAATTGCCTATCGGTATCCTGACCGCCATCATGGGGGCGCCAATATTTATTTCGATACTCATTAATTATAAAAGAAAATTATAATGTTACAAGTCCACGACTTAAATTTTAAAGCACGTGATCGGTTTCTTTTAAAAGATATTGACCTGGAAATAAATCCGGGTGAGTTTATTGCTATCGTGGGCCCGAACGGAGCGGGAAAATCCACCTTATTAAGCTGTATTGCCAATGAAATAAAGTACAGTGCAGGGAATTTTACCTTTAAGCACAAAGACATAAAAAGCTACAGCAAAACGGATATACCGATGCACCGTGCAAAGTTTTCTCAGCATCAATCACATGAAATCAATTTAAAGAACGATGAAATCGTTTTAATGGGGCGTTATCCTTATTTCCATAATACTCCCGACAACAACGATCTTGAAATTGTAAAATTATGGATGCAAAAAACAGAAACACATCATTTAACGGATCGGGAATATGAACAGCTTTCGGGAGGTGAAAAACAGCGCATACATATTGCACGTGTATTTTCACAACTTGAAAACGACATCGAGAACAAGCTGTTGCTGCTTGATGAGCCACTGAACAACCTCGACGTGGCACATCAGTTTAAAACGCTTCATCTCATCAAGGACTTTACAAGGAAGCAAAACAGCGCTTTGGTCGTTTTGCACGACCTCAACATTGCTTCGCAGTTTGCTGATAAACTCATCCTTTTGAACAAAGGCAATATTGAGTTATTCGATAAACCGGAAATTGTCTTAACAAAGGAACGCATATCAAGGGTTTATCAATACCCCTGCTCTATTACGCAACATCCCGTAACCCAACAATCAATAATATTATTCGGATAAAAACTTCTCATTATGAATACAACAGAAACTTTAAAAACGCAGTGGGACAGCCTTAAAAAGGAACAACCACATTTAAGAATACGCAACGCTGCCCAAAAATTAGGTGTCAGTGAAATGGAGCTTTTAGCAACCAAAATGAGTGAGGGCGTTACACGCCTTAAACCGGAATTCAAGGAAATACTTTCCGAAATTGAATCTCTGGGAAAAGTAATGGCTTTAACACGTAATGACGAATGCGTACATGAACGGAAAGGTATTTATTTAAATGCGGACTTTTCCTCTCCTCATGCTGCTTTGTTTGTAGGAGAAGATATCGACATGCGTATCTTCTTAACACACTGGAAAAAGGTATTTGCCGTTGTAGAGGAAAATGCACGAGGTATATCTAAAAGTTTACAGTTCTTTGGTAAGGACGGAGAGGCCATTCATAAAATTTTCCTGACTCCGGACAGTGATGCCATGGCATTTGATGCATTGGTTAACAAATATAAAAGCGATGATCAGGAACCTTTTGAAACCTCGGAAAAAGATGTTTCAACCGTAAACGAAAAACCGGACAGTGAAATTGATGTTGAAGGTTTCCAGAAAGCATGGCTTGACCTGAAAGATACACATGATTTCTTTATGATGCTTCGAAAATTCGGTGTTACACGTACCCAGGCATTGCGTCTTGCTCCTACAGATTATCACGCAAAAGAAGTATCAAAAGACGGAATCGTGAGTATGCTGGAAGAAGTGGCCAAGGCAAAAACTCCCATCATGGTTTTTGTAGGTAACAAAGGAAACATTCAGATCCATACAGGTGCTATCCGTAAAACTATGTGGCACGAACAGTGGTACAATATCATGGATCCTGATTTCAATATGCATCTTGATATGAGTAAAATTGCGCAGACATGGGTTGTAAGAAAACCTACTGAAGACGGTGTTGTTACAGCGATTGAAGTGTTTAATGAAGCCGGCGATATCATCGTACAGTTTTTTGGAAAACGCAAACCGGGAATCCCGGAGCTTGATATCTGGAGAGAAACTGTTGAAAAACTGAACTAACAAAAAGCCGCAACTAAAAAAGTTGCGGCTTTTACTTTTTATTTATAGAAATCTATATCAAAAAAAAATCAACCGTTGAGGCTGATAAAAATGGCAAGCGACCTACATCGCACCGCTCAACCACATACCTTTGCTGCGTTCCCACCCTGGAGGAGTCTGCAGGAGCTGGTCGTGTAGGACTTGCCGCTGCAAATATACAAACAAATTATATTTTTGCAAGCCTTTTGTTAAATTAAAAAAGCTTTGTATACTTGTAATACTAATACAAACAACCATGAACAAATATAAATCACTCGCTTTGTTTGCTTTACCTCTTTTTTTTATTGCGTGCAGAAACGATAAAAAAATTGAAGATCATTCCTTATTTATTGATTCAAGTAAATTAAAGCAGACGTATGCATTGAATGAAGACCTTCTTTTGCAACTTAAAAATGATCAGAACACGGTATTTGATTCTGTACAGTACTTTATCAACGATTTGAAAATAGGCTCCGTAAAAGGAAACGAAATGCTTACCTATAAGCTTTCAAACGTAAAATACGGCCCTCAGAATATCAAAGCTGTTGCCTTTTCCGGCGGAACACCAAATGAAACCACTACAAAGGTTGATGTGCTTTCACATGTACAGCCTACCATTCATTCCTATACAATCGTAAATACTTATCCTCATGATATAAAAGCCTATACACAGGGCTTGGAATTTAACGGAGATCTATTATTGGAAAGTACCGGAAACGGAGAAGGTATCGGAACCCATACAAAAGGAAAATCCAGCGTGCGCAAAGTAAACCCCGTAACGGGCAAGGTTGTTCATATTACAGAGCTTGACGATGCTATTTTCGGAGAGGGACTGACCGTTCTGAACAATAAAATTTACCAGCTCACCTATAAGAACAACGAAGCTTACGTTTACAATCTCGAAACACTTCAGAAAGAAAAAACGCTTCCTTACTTCCAGGCTATGGAAGGCTGGGGCTTAACAAATGACGGAACAAATTTATACATGACAGACGGATCAGATCGCGTATATAAATTAAATCCGGCCGACTTTAAAATGATTGATTACATCGTAGTATCTACAAACCGCGGAACAGTTCCTTACGTAAATGAACTGGAGTGGGTAAACGGGCAGATTTATGCAAACTTTTACGGCCAGGATGCCATTGGGATATTCAGTCCTGTTGACGGTACCGTGAATGGTGTTGTTGACTTATCAGAATTAAAATCCAAAGTCACACAGCATCCCGATTTAGACGTATTAAACGGAATTGCCTACAACAAGAAAAAAGGCACCTTTTTCGTTACCGGGAAAAACTGGGATAAAATGTTTGAAATAAGAATCAATTAATAAAAAAGCCGTTTCGTAAAGAAACGGCTTTTTTATTTCCTCATAATAATTTCGGAATAGTCAAACAAATCCATCTTTTATAAAACGCATTTACTTTTCAAAACATCATCAATTTGTTTTCAATTCAGTACTTAAAATGTTTTTATCCTTGTATTTTAAAACAAAAAATGTTAAAAAAACACCAAATTTCCCCTTATATTTTTAGTTTTCACGGCTCTGATCAAAACACAAAAAAAATTAACATATTATCATTTTCTTTATATTTTTCATTAAAAACTACAACAAATATAAAATCAACGGGGTTTACAACATCCTTAAAATTACTTTTACAAAAAATTAACAAATAATTTCCTTTAAAACTTTTACAAAATGAACTAAATCAGTTTTTTTTGTTACGAAATCTTCATTCAATAAAATAAAAAACTATTTTTATGGAATTATTAACACATAAAAATACATAATGAAAAAAATTACACAATTATTTGTGATAATGTTCATTCTGCTTATGGGTTATGATGGGATTTCTCAGGTAGCGTCCTATACATTTTCCCAACCAACAGGGACATTCACACCTAATCCGTCTAGTGCAACCATTGTGTCTAGCGTGCAAACAGCCTCGGGTATGAGTAAAGCCATACCAATAGGTTTTAATTTTGTATTGGGAAGTAAATCCTACTCCAGTTTTAAGATGTCTTCAAAGGGGTACATCACATTCGATACGAGTGTGACCTCTGCCAATGGATCTAACAATCTGAGTTCGGCCAACACTTCTTCAACGATCTATCGACCTATTGTAGCCCCATTATGGGATGATTTAAGCGGTGCACTTGGTATTGCTTCTTATCAATTATCAGGAACTGCACCTAACAGGGTATTGACTGTAGAATGGCTGGAATGGCAATGGAACAATTCAAGCAGCGGCACAACTCCGACCATTTCCTTTCAGGTAAAGCTTTATGAAAGCACAAACGTAATTGATTTTATCTACAAACAGGAAGCAGGTAACGTTAATTCCGGCTCGGCTAGTATCGGAATAAACGATCCGGTAGGGTCAGGTTCGGGGTCATACTTAAATCTGAACTCCACTTTAGCCACCCCAACGGTAACAAGCACAACAAGCGTAACCAATATCAATACGAAACCTGCAACAGATCAGGTTTTCAGGTTTACTCCTCCTTCGTGTTTGTATACCGGAACCATAAGTATTACAGGTATCACAGCAACTGCGGCTACGGTTACCTTGTCAAAGGCATTTACAATGCCTATTGAGGTATATATTTCAAATGACGGTACCGCACCTACAGCGGCTTCAACTCCGACTATCACCATCCCGGCAGGAAGCACAAGCGGCAACTTGCCAAACCTTGTGAGTTCTTCGTACTATAAGGTATACGTGAAATATAACTGTCTGAATTTTGGATGGATTGAAACTACAGACTTTAAAACAACTTGCGGTCCAATTGCCGGAAATTTCTTTGAAGGTTTTGAATCAACCCCGATCGGAACGTATAACAACAATATAGTACCTGATTGCTGGACCTATTTGTTAGACGCAGGTTCAGGATACGGATATAACTATAACTCACAACCTAAATCAGGTTTCAGAGCTTTTTACGGGTATCCTTATAATTCAACAACGTTTTACCTTATTTCCCCGGAAACAACAAATCTTGGTAACGGTACCAAGCAGATACGTTTTTCCGCTAAAATCTCTTCTACGGGAGCGACTAAACTGGAGGTATACAGAATGAACGGAAAAACCGCGACTGCGACCAAAACGTTAATTCAAAGTTATACATTGACAACTTCCTATGTTGAATATGTACTTCCATTGGCAGCTACTACCGATGATTATTTTGCTTTTGCATTCAAAGGTGCTCCAAGTGAGTATTCAAATATTTACCTGGACGACATCTATTACGAAGATCTTGCGCCATGTTCATTCCCGTTAAACCTTGCTGCGTCGAATCTTACTACGACCGGTGCTGACCTTTCGTGGAACGCTTCATTGTCTACAGCGGCAACAGGTTATGAATATGAAATACGGACCTCAGGTACTCCGGGATCGGGGCCAACAGGTCTTGTAAAAACTGGTACTTCAACAGGTACTACCGTTACGGAAACAGGACTGCTTCCGGGAACGGTATATTATCTATATGTTCGTACTATCTGCGGTACCAATCCTGGAGCATGGTCACCTGTAAAACAGTTTATGACATTGTGCGCCCAGGTTGGTAATTTCTTTGAAGGCTTTGAATCTACGGCGGCAGGAAGCTACAACAACCCTACCTACCCAATATGCTGGACATATTTGGCAGGAGGTTCTCAGGGATACGGATATACCTACCAGTATGATTACAAATCAGGTAGTAAAAGTTTTTATAGCTATTCCTATGGTTCCGAAATTCTTTTAATTTCTCCGGAAACCAACAGTTTAGGGAACGGAACCAAACAAATCCGTTTCTGGGCTAAGATGCCTTATTCATATGGAACCGGATACCAGTTCCAGGTGTACACGATGAACGGAAATACTTCTGCAGCAACCAAAACACTGCTTCAGACTATTAAGCTAACCTCATCATGGAAAGAATATATCATTCCATTACCGGCAACAACGGACAGCTACTTTGCTTTTTCTACAAATAGTTCTTCTTCAGGCAGCTTAGATGTATACCTGGATGACATTTATTATGAAGACCAGACACCGTGTCTGTTCCCTATGAGTATTGCAGCAACCTCGATTAATTCCACGACTGCTACAATTTCATGGAATGCTTCGGTAGCGCCTACTGTTACGGGGTATGAATATGAAATCCGGACTTCTGGTGCTCCGGGATCGGGTGCTACCGGACTTGCCAAAACAGGAACAGTAACAGGAACATCAACTCCTATAACGGGCTTAAATCCGGGTACTAAGTATTTTGTTTACGTCCGCAGTATTTGCGGTACGGTAACAGGTATGTGGTCACCGGCAAGTGAATTTACGACCTTGTGCCAGGTGTTCACCACAAACTTCTTTGAAGGTTTTGAAACAACTGCTGACGGCAGCTATGGCAACCCATCACCTCCTACGTGCTGGACTTACCTGCAAAACGGAACTTCAGGATACGGGTATACGTACCCATATAATTCCAAATCGGGTAGTAAAAGTTTCTATGCTTACAGCTACGGTTCTGAAATACTTTTGATTTCCCCGGAAACCGTTAGTTTAGGAGGAGGTACAAAACAGGTACGTTTCTGGGCCTATGGCTATCCTTACGGTAGTGCTACGTTCTCTGTTTATACAATGAACGGAACTACGGCTACGGCAACCAAAACGTTGGTTCAGACCATCAACCTAACTTCAACGTGGACAGAATATACGGTTCCTTTACCTAATACAACGGACAATTATTTTGCGTTCTCTATCAACGGAGCTTCTGGCAGCATAGATGCATATCTTGACGATATATATTATGAAGATATTACACCGTGTATCTTCCCTATGTCTATGAACGCAAGCAATATTACCGTAACATCTGCTACTATTTCATGGAGTGCGTCCCTGGCTTCAGGTGTGACTGCCTATGAATATGAAGTGCGTACTACCGGTGCCGCGGGATCAGGTGCAACAGGGCTTGTTGCGTCGGGTACTGTAACAGGTACTACTGCGAATATTACAGGGCTTTCAGGTTCTGCGACATATACTCTATATGTGCGTAGTGTCTGCGGAACTTCCAAAGGTCAATGGACACCGATCCCTTATAAATTCAGCACACCATGTACTGTTGTGACTTCCGGATTCTTTGAAGGATTTGAAAATACCGAGGCAGGAGGGTCTAATAATAATACGGTTCCTTATTGCTGGACTTACGCGTCGAATGTTAGACAAGGTTACGGATATGGATACACAGATCAATGGTCGGCTTACAGATCAGGATCCAGAGGGTTCTATGCCTACCGTTATAACTACTTAAACAACAATGTACCTGATCCGAATTATCAGGGGGATGTGTTGCTTATTTCTCCGGAAACCGACAATTTAGGAAAAGGTACGAAGAGGATACGCTTCTGGGCAAGAATATCCTGGGCACCGGCGTATGGTAAATTTGAAGTATATTCTATGGACGGAACTTCCGTATCATCTAATAAAACGCTTCTGAAAACGATTACTTTAACTGATAGCTGGAAAGAGTATACGGTATATTTACCTAATAATACAACCGATGATTATTTTGCTTTTTCCTTCCAGAATGATAAAACAGTAAGCGGTGGACAAACGGTTTACCTTGATGACATCTATTATGAAAACATGCCTAGCTGTGTACCGATAGACGACTCATTCGTAAAAATCAGCAATATTGGAAAAAACAACTTAAAAGTTAGCTGGACAGACAACTACAATACTGGTGTAGCTTACGAAGTAGAAGTTCGTAGTTCAGGAAACCCGGGAACTGCCGGAGCTGAATTTAAAGCTACGACTGCTATAGGTGCGAATTCAATTGTTGCCACAGGTTTATCACCATTAACGAAATACAAGGTATACATCCGATCTGTATGTTCTGCTACTGATCAAAGTACCTGGAGCGACGGTATAAATGTGATCACATTATGTGCTTTCCCTGATTTGGTTTCGTATACCACTTCAGCGGTATATTGTGGTCCTCAGAAGGTAAAACTCAACGCAACATTCAGCGATCCGAACGGAATTGCGGGGTGGTATGATAACGAGAATGATGAGATCTCATTATTTGACGGTAACAATTTTGTTTCTGAAAATGATGTAACACAAAGCAGAAGCTTCTGGTTACGCAGTAAATATGTAACAAATAATAAACCTGTTCAAATAGGAGAAGGAACTTCAACAGGTACCAATACAGGTATGTTCCTCAACTATTCTTCCGGAGGTTATAAACATCAGTACATCTTTACAGTAGATGAATTAAAAGCAAGCGGTTTAGTTGCCGGTGATATTACGGCTTTACAGTTTGACGTATTAAAAACCGGTTCAAAAACGAGAGATAATTTCACCATTGCTATCGGATCAACTACACAGAATACGGCTACTACGACTATGATATCTCCGTTAACTCAGGTATACAGCAGCACGCCGTATCAGAAGTTCAATACAGGTATTATGACCTTCAGCTTTACAACTCCTTACAAATGGGACGGAAAAAGTAATATCGTAGTACAGACGAACTGGAGTAATGAAGGTTTAAGCGGAACTAGTGGAGAACTCAGATACCATACAACAGCTACGAACAAAACTTCTATTTTATATGGTAACGATGTTCCTGTTGCGGTTCTCTTAAGTGCTTCAATACCGAGTACAGCCACCGCGCCTTACATTTACGGAACCACAACGAATGCACGCCCTAACACTATTTTTGTTGGTAAGCACGAATGTAAATCACCTGCCATTGAAATACCGGTAACAATAGATCCTAAACCGATTTTCGAATTGTCAACAGATAAGGCAACTTCTTGTGAAGGTGGTACTACTTCTTTAGTAACCATAGCATCCAACCAGGGAGGATATGATACGTTTGTATGGACGCCTTCCACAGGTGTAAGCGGTAATGCTTCAACAGGTTGGACCTTCTCAACAGCCAACGAACAGCTGTATACCCTTGTGGCTACCCAGTCAACAGGTATTTGTGAAGTAATAAAAACCGTACTGGTATTTGCAGGTACAAAACCTGTTGCAAATCCAACCCTTGTCACTACACACGATGTATGTAAGGATGTGGTAACCAAACTGGATCTTTTGAAAACCTTACCTGCCCAGGCAATCATAGGAGCAGCCAAAACAACGACAGCGGCTACTCTTGGTATGTCGGCCTTTGTTCAGAGTTCGGTTTATTCTAAACAACAGTTTATTTACAGTGCGGCTGAATTAACTGCCCAGGGAGTAACAGGAGCAGGTTATATCACAAGCCTTTCTTTTGAAACCATAGATGCAGGAGCAAGCTTAAGCAATCCAAGCTATACCATCAGAATGATGTCGAGCCCGAATACTTCTTACGCGAACACAACATTCTATACCGGCAACTTTGCAACGGTTTATACCAAAGTAAACCATACGCATACCTTCCAGGGAGTGCAGACCTTCACCTTTGACAACCCTTTCTATTGGGACGGTCAGTCGAACATCGTGTTGGAGGTCCTTCAGAAAGGAGCCGGAGGCGGTAACAACGCGAAGACTTATTATTCAGGTGTAACAGGAACCAATGTGGGACTTTACGCCGGAAGTGCTACGGATGCGAATCCGTTAACAGGAACGTTAACCAACAACCGTTTGAATACGA
>Ga0153917_1000464_pt1 | contig 26330 bp, 33 predicted proteins | sample TSFL001MetaG_FD_104695 | JGI IMG/M metagenome (GOLD analysis project Ga0153917, IMG submission 104695) | Attine ant fungus gardens microbial communities from Florida, USA - TSFL001 MetaG | ecosystem: Host-associated > Fungi > Mycelium > Unclassified | place: USA: Florida, Paynes Creek Historic... | reverse complement strand
CGGCATGTTGATCCGGCTGTTCGGGTCGAGCAGGGTGGCAAAAGAGAGACCCATCTGCAGACCAATCATCTCACCGGCCAGCCGCACGGCAGAAAAAGCCAGCTGCATGGTCAGACCAATCCCCACGCCAATCAGCAACTGCTGCACCAGCATCCAGAAGCCCGCCGGAGTAAACAGCGTCACTTCGACCGGCGGCAGCAGCGGCATCAGAATCCAGGTGGTGACTACCGCCAGTCCAATTTTGACCCTTTTTGGAATCGAACGTTCATTCAGCAGCGGCGCGCTGGCAAACAGCGCCAGCAAACGCACCATCGGCCAGAAGAATTGCGCCACCCAGTGCACCAGCTGGCTGCTGTCGAGGGTGACCATTAGCCGATGATGTAAGGCAGGTTGCTGAACAGGGTACGGATGTAGTCCAGCATCAGGTTGAGCATCCACGGTCCGGCCACCACGGCAGTGGCCGCCACGGCAAGAATTTTCGGGATAAACGACAGCGTCTGTTCGTTAATCTGCGTTGCCGCCTGCAGAATACTGATCAGCAAACCGCTCACCATCGCCACCAGCAGCAGCGGAGCGGCCATCATCAGGGCGATACGCATCGCTTCCTGGCCCATTACCATTACCGATTCCGGTGTCATGTTGCGCTCCTGTCGAGAGAAAGGTGAGGGCGGAAAGCCACTCAGGAGTAAAAACTTTGCGCCAGCGATCCCACCAGCAGCTGCCAGCCATCCACCAGCACGAACAGCATCAGCTTAAACGGCAGCGAAATCGTGGCCGGCGGCACCATCATCATCCCAAGCGCCATCAGTACGCTGGCGACTACCAGGTCGATGATCAGAAACGGGATAAAGACGGTGAAACCAATCTGGAAAGCGGTTTTCAGCTCGCTTGTGACATAGGCGGGCAGCAGAATACGCATCGGCACCGCTTCCGGACCCTGAATCGGCGCGCTGTTGGCGAGACGGGCGAACAGGGCCAGGTCGGCTTCGCGCGTCTGGCGCAGCATGAACTCACGCAGCGGCTGGGCACCTTTGTCGATCGCCACGTCCATGCTGATTTTGTCCTGGCTGAACGGCAGATAGGCATCGGTGTAAATCTTGTCGAAGGTCGGCGCCATGATAAAGAAGGTCAGGAACAGCGCGAGACCCAGCATCACCTGATTCGGGGGCGCGGATGGCGTGCCCAGTGCGTTACGCAGCAGACCAAACACAATAATGATGCGGGTGAAGCTGGTCATCATCAGCAACACCGCCGGAATAAAGGTCAGCGAGGTAATGAAGACCAGCGTTTGCACCGGCAGCGACCAGCTCTGGCCGCCATTGGCCAGCGGCTGGCTGATCAAACCCGGCAGCTGCGCATGGGCAGCCGGTGCCAGCAGCATCAGCAGCGGCAGAAGAGGGAGCAATCGACGCATCATTGGGGTTTTCCGGGACGTTTAACCAGGTTCTGAAACAGCTGACGAAAATCCTGCGGCGCCGCGCTGACGGGCAGGGACGCTTCCGGTGGCAGCGGCGGCAGCGAGTGCAGATGGGTGATCTGCTGAGCGGTGACGCCCAGCACTAAACGCGCATCGGCGGTATCAACAATCACCACCCGCTCCTGACGGCCAACCTGCACGCTGGCGCTGACTTTCAGCGCCTGGCCACTCACCGCTTTCGGCGTAAAGCCGAGGCGTTTCGCCAGCCAGCCGCAGGCCAGAATCAGCAGCACGATCACCGCCAGCACGCTGCTGACTTGCCCAACGACCGAACTGGTAGACACCACCGGCTGGGCGTGAGCGGGCTGAACGGTTTGCGCGTTTTTTAACATGATTAGCGGCTCAGACGACGCATACGTTCGGACGGAGTAATAATGTCGGTGATGCGCACGCCATATTTGTCGTTCACCACGACCACTTCACCCTGCGCGATCAGATAGCCATTGATCAGGATGTCCAGCGGCTCGCCGGCCAGGCCGTCAAGCGCCACCACCGAACCCTGCGTCAGGCGCAGCAGCTCTTTGATGGTCATCTTGGTACGGCCCAGTTCCACGGTCAGTTTGACCGGAATATCCATGATCAGATCGATGTCCTGCAGCGAGCCGCTGGCAGCGCTGGCCTCAAGCGACTTAAATACGTTATCGCCTGGCTCCGCCGCACTGCTGGTCGCCGCCTGCTCGTTCATCGCTTCAGCCCACAGATCGTCCGCAGAGATATCATCGGACGGTTTTTTGCTGTCACTCATTGGGCTGTTCCTCATTCAGCGAATTCAAAATCGGGTTAATCAGATGTTCTACACGCAGCGCATACTGGCCGTTGAGCGTGCCATACTGGCTCGTCAGCACCGGTACGCCGTCGACGTGGGCAATGATGCGGTCCGGCTTCTCAATGGGCAGGACGTCACCAGGTTTCAGTTGCAAAATACGTGACAGACGCAGCGACGTTTCAGCGAAGTGGGCAATCAGCTCCAGCTCCGAGTGCTGCACCTGTTTCACCAGATTGTCGCGCCAGTGGTTATCTTCCTGACGCGAGTTCTCCAGCGGTGGATTGACCAGCAGCTCGCGCAGCGGCTCAATCATCGAAAACGGAATACAGATATTGAACTCACCCACCAGGTTGCCAATCTCCACCTGGAACGGCGTGTTGACCACGATATCGTTCGGTGAGGTGGTGATGTTGGTGAACTTCACCTGCATTTCAGAACGCACGTATTCCACTTCCAGCGGATAAATGGCTTTCCATGCGTCGCTGTAGCCTTCCAGCGCCAGCTTGAGCATGCGACGAATCACGCGCTGCTCGGTGTGGGTGAACTCACGGCCTTCCACTTTGGTCGGAAAACGACCGTCGCCGCCAAACAGGTTATCCACGGCGATAAACACCAGGCTCGGCGAGAATACCACCAGCGCAGTCCCCCGCAGCGGCTGCAGGTGAATCAGGTTCAGGTTGGTTGGCACCGGCAGGTTGCGGGCAAACTCATGGTACGGCTGAATCTTGATTGCCCCAACGCTGATATCCGGGCTGCGGCGCAGCAGGTTGAACAGCGCCATACGGAAATGACGGGCAAAACGCTCATTGATGATCTCCAGCGCCTGCAGACGCTCGCGCACCACGCGACGCTGGGTATTGGGATCATAGGGGCGGATATCGCCATCGGCCCCTTTGGAACTGTTCTCTACTTCCGCACTGTCACTGTCGCCATTGAGCAGCGCGTCAATCTCAGCCTGGGAGAGAATGCTATCGCCCATTAAGTCACCTCAAAATGAAGGCGGTAAACAGCACGTCACTGACTACCTGCGCAGGTTGACCTTTTACCAGCGGTGGCGCCAGCACCTGTTTGATCTGTTCAACCAGGGCCTGTTTGCCTTGCTCGGTTGCCAGCGCGCTGGCGCTCTGACGTGAAAGCAGCAGCAGCAAACGGCTGCGCACCTCAGGCAGGTAGTCATTCAGCCGACGACGGGTATCCTCATCCGGCAGACGCAGGGTAAAACCTACGTACAGCACGCGATCGGGATCGTTGTCGGGATTGACCAGGTTAACCGTAAACGTATCCATTGCAAAAAATACCGGGGCGGGCGGCGGCTCCACTTTGGCAGCCTCCGGCTTGCCACCCTCGTGTTTATTCATCATTCGCCAGACTGCATAGCCTGCCACGCTGCAAGCGGCCAGCGTTACAATCAGTAACACCGGAATTAGTAATGAACGTTTGCGGCCTTTAGCTTTCGCGTTATCAGACATGTTTGCAGTTACTTCCTGTGAATTATGGGCAAGCCTCTCGGCTTACCTGGACAGATTATCCCGCGTCTTAAGTCAAACAATGGGAAGAAAAGACGCGGGTTTTACGCTTACCTTCAGCGTTTAGTCGCTGTCAGGCAAAGATATCAACAGCGCCGTTGCCGGTCGCGCGCGCCTGGAGGGCTGCCGGGACGGCAATAGGCGTTATCTCGTTGTCACTGTCCTGGGAGAGGGTAAAGCTGCCGTACTGGCCGTCGCGACGTCCTTCCTGCTGGCCCTGATAACTCTGGCCCTGTGCGAAGGCGTCGCTGTTGACGTTACTCTGTCCCAGGTTAATACCGCTCTCCGCCAGCGCCGTACGCAGCTGTGGGAGCGCCGCTTCCAGCGCGGCCCTCACATGGCTGTGGCTGGAAACCATTGTTAGCTGTGCCTGATCTTTATCCAGCGTCAGGCTGATCTGTATCGCGCCGAGATCTTCCGGATGCAGACGTAATTCGGCGTTCTGCTGGCCGTTACGGCTGAACATCACAATCTGCTGGCTCAGCGCCTGCTGCCACTCGTTGCTGCCCAGCTGCGCATTCAGCATCGGCGTGGAAGGCGCGCTGCTGGTGCTGGCCGGGGTGCTGACCAGCGGACTGGTACTGCTCAGCGGACTGCTGATGGCCGGCGCGCTGCTGTCATGGCTGCTGAGCATCTCGCGCCGCTCTTCCGGTTTGCTCAGCGTGCTCAGCACCTGCTGAAAACTCTCATCCAGCGTCATACCGCTGTTGCTGGCCGGCGTGCCGCTGGCGGCCGCGCTCTGCACCGGGCTATGGCTGACACCGGTCAGGCTGGTCAGCGCATCGCTGCCTTTAGATGGCTGGCTATCCGGCTTAGCCTGTTCCTCTTTCAGCGCACTTTGCAGCGAACTGTTAAGTAACGCAGCGTTTAAGCTGGTGCGCGCCTCACCCCGGGTCTCCAGCGTGGTGCTGTTATCCGCTGGCGGGCTGCTGCGGTTTTCAACCATCGCTGGCAACATGGCAAACAGCGCCTGCACATTCTGTAAGTCGCTGGCAGTTAACGAACTTGCTGCGCGCTTGTCATTATCATCGGCTGATTTCAGTCCGGCTTTAGTGTTTTCCGGCTGTAAAAGTGCGTTTAACGCCTCTGGTTTGTCCAGTGCCTGCAGCAGGGCGCTTAATGACGCTTTTGTGACGTTTTTCGCGTCAATTTCTGCCGCCAGATCAGCGGATTGCGCGCCATTTCCCTGCTGCTTAACCAGCGTCAGCAGGCGGTTGCCCAGCTCAGTAATAAATCCCTGCGGCAGGGTGTCAGCAGCGGACAGATTGTCCACTGCCGCTGAAGGTTGCGCTTTGCCGGTTTTGGCAAGCTGTGTCAGCAGTGTTGGCAGCGTGTTCATTCGCCTTTCCTCAATGCGGCCCGTTGGGCAAATTCATCCATCCGTTTCTGATCGAGACGGCTTTCCTGTCGTAATGCGTTCTCTTCCGCGCGGGTAATCAGCGTCTGATAGGCATTCAGCTTTTTATGCTTTTCACGCCAGTTGCTCAGCGCCTGTTCCAGCCGCTGGTTCCACTGATTAAGCTGCTGGCGATGCTGTTCGATGGCTTTTTCCAGCGTCTGGATAAACTGGTGATAATTGCTCCAGCGCGTGCTGGCGATGCCGCCGGACATATCCTGATTAAGCTTGTTACGGTACTCATCCTGGTAATCGAGCAGCATGCTGAGCTGCTGATCGGCCTGCTGCTGACCGCGACGCATGTCGCCGAGGTGGATCACCGCCTGTTCCAGATCCTGCTCCGCCAGGTCGCGCAGCGTATCAATCGCATTGGCTGTCTTCATCGCGTTACCTCAAGTCGGGCGGCGTTAGCCGAACATCGCCTGCAGGTGCAGGCAGGCATCGTCATAATCGCTGCGTTCAAAAATGCCCTGCTGCAGGAAAGCTTCCATCTGCGGATAGAGCTTAATGGCCCGGTCCAGCATCGGATCGCTGCCTGCGGCATAAGCGCCGACGCTCACCAGATCGCGGTTACGCTGAAAGCTGGAGAGCAACTGCTTGAACTGGCGCACGCGCGCATAGTGGGTTTCATCAATCAGCGAGGTCATGGCACGGCTGATCGACGCTTCAATATCAATGGCCGGATAGTGACCGGCCTCCGCCAGGCGACGCGACAGCACAATGTGGCCGTCGAGAATAGCGCGCGCCGAGTCGGCAATTGGATCCTGCTGGTCGTCGCCTTCGGTCAGTACGGTATAGAACGCGGTGATTGAACCGCCGCCGTGAATGCCGTTGCCGGCGCGTTCTACCAGCGCCGGCAGCTTCGCGAACACCGATGGCGGATAGCCTTTGGTGGCCGGCGGCTCGCCGATCGCCAGCGCGATCTCACGCTGCGCCATGGCGTAGCGGGTGAGGGAGTCCATAATCAGCAGCACGTGCTGACCGCGATCGCGGAAATCTTCGGCGATGCGCGTGGCATAAGCGGCCCCCTGCATACGCAACAGCGGCGAAACGTCGGCCGGCGCGGCGATCACCACCGAGCGCGCCCGCCCTTCGGCGCCAAGAATGTTCTCGATAAACTCTTTAACTTCGCGGCCACGTTCACCAATCAGGCCCACCACGATGACGTCGGCTTTGGTGTAACGCGCCATCATGCCGAGCAGCACCGATTTCCCCACGCCGGAGCCGGCAAACAGCCCCATACGCTGGCCGCGGCCCACGGTGAGCAGGGCGTTGATCGCCCGCACGCCGGTATCCAGCACATCGTGGATCGGCGTACGCTGCAGCGGGTTGAACGGCGCGGTGATCAGCGGCGCGCGGTAGCCGGTTTCCGGCGCGGGCAGGCCATCCAGCGGCTTGCCGCTGCCGTCCAGCACGCGGCCGAGTAACTCCGGCCCCAGCAGCAGCTGTTTACCGCTGTGATCGCCGTGCACGCGGGCATACACGCGCGCGCCGGGCAGGATGCCGTCAACCTCTTCCAGCGGCATCAGAAACAGTTTCTGGCCGTTGAAGCCGACTACTTCGCTTTCCACTTCGGTAATCGTGCCGTTGTCGTGGCGCTCAATAATGCAGGTGGCGCCCAGCGGCAGCTGCAGGCCGGTGGCTTCCAGCACCAGACCGGTGGCGCGCGTCAGGCGGCCGTAGCGGCGCACCGTCTGCACCTGACTGATGCGGTCTTCAAAACTGTCGAGCGCGCCCAGCCAGCGCGAAAGGCGTGACGTCATCAGAATGCTCCCGGTGCCGCCAGACGGCACAGCTCCTGCCAGCGCGTGGCGACGCTGGCATCCAGATCGCCGTCTTCGGCGCTGAGTTTACAGCCGCCGGGATGCAGCGAACTGTCGGCCAGCAAACGCCAGCCGTGTAAATCGAGCGTTGGGCCCAACGTCTGCTCAACGCGCTGCAGATCGTCCGGGTGCACGCGCAGCTGCGGTTTGCCGCTGAACATTGGCTCCTGCTGAATCAGCTGCTGGATCTGGCGCAGCAGGGCGCTGCCATCCACCTGCGTCGCCTGGCCAATCACCGTGCGCGCCGCTTCCAGCGCCAGCTGCATCAGGCGCGACGCAATCACGCTATCCAGCGCTTCCAGCGTGTGATGAAACTCGGTGACCAGCTGCTGCATACGCGCCTGTAACGGAGCCTGCTGCTGCTGGGCATCGGCCAGTCCCTGCTGGAACCCGGCGTCATAGCCGTTTTGCTGCGCTTCGGCGAAGCCTTTCTGATAACCTTCGCTGTAGCCCTGCGTCTGCGCATCTTTACGCATCTGCTGCTGCAGACGTTCCAGCTGCTGCTGCTGTTCATCTTCCTCGCTCAGCACGAGGTCGCTGTCCGGCTCCTCTGCCAGCAGCAGTTCAGGCTCAGGCGGCTGCGGCGCGCCTAAATCATCAGGCTGCCAGCGCTGCCATGCACGGGCGGAAAAGGCATCAGACATAGGTTTCCTCGCCACCACCAATTACCATCTCGCCTGCTTCCGCCAGACGGCGCACGATAAGCAGGATCGCTTTCTGTTCGTTCTCCACCGCGGACATACGCACCGGGCCACGGTTGGCGAGGTCGTCGCGCAGGATATCGGCGGCGCGCGCCGACATGTTTTTGAGGAATTTCTCGCGCAGCGGCTGCTCGGCGCCTTTCAGGGCAATCAGCAGCTGCTCGGACTCCACTTCCTGCAGCAGGCGCTGGATGCTGCGGTCGTCCACTTCCACCAGGTTTTCGAACAGGAACATCTCGTCGATGATCTTCTGCGCCAGCTCGCCATCGAAGTCGCGTACTGCTTCGATAACCGCTTCTTCCTGCTGGGTTTTCATCAGGTTGATGATTTCCGCTGCGGTTCTCACGCCGCCCATCTTCGCGCGCTTGAGGTTGGTGCCATCCAGCAGGCCGTTGAGCACTTCGGTCAGCTCCGCCAGCGCCGCCGGCTGTACGCCGCCGAAGGTGGCGATACGCAGCATCACATCGTGGCGCAGACGCTCGTCGAACAGCGCCAGAATATCCGCCGCCTGGCCGCGCTTCAGGTGCACCAGAATGGTGGCGATAATCTGCGGGTGCTCGTCGCGGATCAGATCCGCCGCCGCCTGCGGTTCCATAAAGTTGAGGGTTTCCATGCCGCTGGTGGTTTCGCGCGTTTCGAGGATGTCCTCCAGCAGGCTGGAGGCGCGCTCTTCGCCCAGCGCCTTGATCAACACCGAACGCAGGTAGTCGTTGGAGTTGAGGCTCAGCGCTGCAAACTGTTCGGCATCGGTTTCGAACTCGCGCAGCACTTCGGTCAGCTGCTTGTGCGAAATCTGTTTCATGCTGGCCATCGCGGCGCTGAGGTGCTGCACCTCACGCTGGTTGAGGTGTTTGAACACCTCCGCCGCACGCTCTTCGCCAATGGTCATCATCAGAATGGCGCTTTTTTCAGTACCGGTCAGACTCATAGTTCGTTACTCATCCATTCGCGGATAACCAGCGCCACAACGCGCGGATCGTTTTCAGACATATCGCGGATGCGCTGGCTCATCACCTCGGCGCTCATGCGGTTGTTAGATTTGCGCTCCTGGTCCAGCTCGTCTTTGTTGATCTGGACGCTGTAAGCGGCTTCTTCCTCACGGGCGGCAGCACGGGCAGCGGCGGCTTCGGCGGCGGCTTTCTCGGCTTCACGTTTACGCAGCAGCTGCGGACGCACCATTTTGCGGTAGAGGATGAAGGCAACCAGTGCCACCAGCAGCCAGCGACCGGCGGTCATCATCTGATCAAAGAACGACTGCTGCTGCCAGAAGGGCAGGTCGCCGCCGGTTGGCTCGGTGGTGTTGAACTGCGAGTTCACCACGTTGACGCTGTCGCCACGCGTTTGCGAATAGCCCATCGCTTCGCGGGTCAGATCTTCAATCTGCTTGATCTGCTGATCGTTCAGCGCCACCGCTTTGCCTTTGCCGTCATCGCGGTAGTTGACCACCACGGCGACCGACAGGCGCTGCACGTCACCGACGTTGAGTTTGGTGTGACGAATGGTGCGATCCAGCTCGTAGTTCACCGTGTCGTTGCGGCTGGAGCTGCTCGGGCCGCTGCTCTGCGCGGTGCTGGTCGAGGTGCCGGCATTCTGCGCGTTGTTGTTGTTCTGCTGGCCGTTAGCGTTGTTATTGTTCTGCTGCTGCGGGTTGGTGACCGGCGCGGTATTGGCCGGCGCAGGCTGATTCGACAGCGCACCCGGTACGCCGCCCGGATACGGGCTGCCGTTCTGATCGTTGGTGCTGGTCTGGCGTGAGCGAATCGCCGTGTTATTCGGGTTCGCGTTTGGCTGATACTTCTCGTCCGTCTGCTCGCTGCGGTCAAAGTTAATCTGCGCCGTCACCTGCGCATGCACATTACCCTGACCGAGAATCGGATTCAGAATGGCTTCAATGCGCTGCTGATAGCGTGCTTCCACTTCGGAGGCGTATTTCAGCTGGGCATCATTAAGATCGCGGCCTTCGCTGTCGGAGCGCGTTAGCAGGCGACCCGCCTGATCGACCACGGTCACATTGCCTGGTGGCAGACCGGCCACGCTGCTGGAGACCATGTGCTGAATCGCCTGAATCTGGCCTTCATCCAGCGCACGGCCCGGTTGCAGGTTCAGCGTTACTGAGGCAGACGGAGATTTTTGCTCGCGCACGAACAGCGTCGGTTTTGGCATCGCCAGATGCACGCGCGCGCTCTTCACCGGTCCGAGCGTTTCGATGGTGCGCGCCAGCTCACCTTCCAGCGCACGCTGGTAGTTAATCTGCTCACTGAACTGGCTGATACCAAACTTCTCTTTATCCATCAGTTCAAAGCCTACCGAACCCCCTTTCGGCAGTCCCTGCTGGGCAAGGCGCAGACGCAGCTCATGCACTTTATCGGCGGGCACCATCAGGGCGCCGCCGTTTTCAGCGAACTGGTAAGGGATGTTCATCTGGGTGAGCTGGGTAACAATCGCGCCGCCATCCTCATCAGAGAGGTTGTTATAGAGAACGCGATAGTCGGGCGCTTTGGCCCACAGCACCAGCGCCAGAACCACGGCGATAGCGGCCGCGGCAGCAACGATTAATGGAATACGCGGATTTGCGCGCAGGCGGGCGAGAAGGTCATTAAAGCCTTTCTTTGCTGTATCCTGTGTGGCGGCTGCACTCGCATTCATGACCAATTCCTGCCTGACATAATTGACCGGGTGTATGTAGGTGACAAAACTGACTCCCTGATACGCATCCCCGCCCGTTGATGCCGTGTAGCTGGCCGACGGGGTAGGGGAAAAAATGAAATTCCAATCTAATGCCTGGCATTATTTGATGAATCGTGTCACTTCGATGGCTGGATAAGCCGGGTTTTTTGCAGTCATTTAGCGCCTTTGTCCTATTGACAGTGTGTTAACTTTTCCTCCGTGAAAAAAAGAACCCTTCATCTATGAGGTACAGGCAATGTCAATTCAGGCAATTGATGGCGTACTGCAGCAGCTGCAGCTGACGTCACTGCAGGCCAGTGGCAAACCGACCGAGTCCGCCAGTCAGCTCGATTTTGGTGCCACCATGAAAGCCGCGCTGGATAAAATCAGCGCCACCCAGACCGCTGCGCGCAGTCAGGCGCAGGATTTTGAGCTGGGTAAACCGGGCATCCAGTTGAATGATGTGATGGTCGATCTGCAGAAATCGTCGATTTCGATGCAGATGGGGATTCAGGTGCGTAACAAGCTGGTGAATGCCTACAGCGAGATCATGAGCATGCAGGTCTAGCGGCGCGCAATAAAAAACCGCCTGAGAGAGGCGGTTTCGTCAGGGTCAGGGCAGTGACAGTTTTTCGCTGATCGTCCTGTAGCCCTGTTCAGCGAAGCGTTGCTTGCTGATGGCATCGTTTTTGGTGGGTTCAAACCAGGCACCTTCTCCACTGGTTGAGAAAAACCAGACTTCTGGCTGTTCTGCGCCGCGCTGCACCCAATAAAATCCTTCCTGCATTATCATGTCCTCCTCACAGGAATATAGTTCAGCTACGCTGCGCTTAACAGCGTAACTGACAATATTCTCACCTGCAGACGAAAACCTAAGCAGATTGCACCTCTTCCGGTGGCATCAGTTTGCCACTGAGAAGTTTAAAACCGGCAGATTTAAAACGAGGCAGAGAAAGCGGTATCGGCTCCATCGGGCGATAAAAACCGCGTCCAGCATCCCAGTACCATACCTCAGGCTCAGTTGTGCTGCTGCCTACCCAGTAAAAACCCGTATCCATCAGTGCTCTCCAGAAATGAATGAAGGCACGCCTTCTCTAATTTCCGCAAAATAATGTCTTAATTAAACTCAATGATCAATCTCGGTTGCCGCTTCGCTTATTAACGCCAGCAGTCAGCGGCCACGAAAATAACATCCGGTGGGTCGGTCCAGATATCATCGAAGGTATTTTACTGATCCTGATAAGGATCTTTTTTGTCATCCTGACTGTCATCGCGTGTACGCGGGATTTCGCCGTGCTCACGAGCATCATCATGGGCTGGATGATCATCTTCCTCATAAGCATTACCTGCATGCGGCGCGGCTTCCGGTAAACCCTTGTGTACCTCGCCCTCGTTTTTACGCTCCTTGTTGGTTTCGTGTTGTTTCATCTTTCTCTCCAGCAGGGGTTTTGTTGTGATGAATTTTAGCTGATCGCTGGCCGTTTCTGGCGGCCGTAATCGTTTTCACACTCTACACGCAGAACGGCTAAATTGTACAGTTTTGCAAAGTTGTACAAGTTTATGGGGGCTGTATAGAAGTGCACGCGTCAGCAAGGAGTAAAAATAATTTTGTTGAGCAGAAAGAGAGGCTTAGCACAGCGCCTGATATTTTATTCAGGTTAACCGCATGATTTTTCCTGCAAAAATGGTGATTTATTGTTGAAGAGAATGGCAAAATTATTGTGCAAATCTCCTCTGACCACACGAAATGCTAACTAAATTGTTGTACAAGTTTTCCATCTTTGTATAACTTCTCGCTTGTGGCAGTCAGTCACACGTAACGAATGATGCTTTGCATCGCCTCTGAAGGTGTTGTGGATTTCCACTTTCAGAGGCTGCTTTTTTACCTGTGCTGATTCAAAAATTTAACCTGAGTAACCGATTAATCACTGCAGTTTGCACTGCAGCTTACCCGATGAGGCTTGTTATGAAACAGAATGCATCGACGTCAGCAGAGTCTCAATTGTCAGAATATTTCCAGCACGCGGGTTCAGAATATGCCAGTGAAAAAGAGGTCATCGCGCTGATTTACAAACAGCTGGCGGCGGTGAAACTGCGTGTGAGCAATAAAGATATTATTCTGGCCCTGCTGGAGCGATTAGAGTCTGAACATGACGTGGTTCAGCTGGATATTTATCGCCAGGCACTGGAACTTATTGTTCAGCGCACGCCTGACGATATCGCTTCCTGAAACCTGTGTCTGTCGTACTCCACTCCATTGCCGAAACACGGACGTTTAGTTGCCTGTTTGTTTCGCCCCTTAGCTTAGGGGCATTTATTCTCTTCGCGTCTCGTTTCCTGCCTGAATAAGCCCAGCGTGAAATGCACAATTGCCTCTATTCTCTGCTACAGTATTTAGCTGGAGTAAGCTTTCATGCAAGCAGGGTTACTCATTACGCCAGAGGGCGTATCACTTTATCGGGCACGCATGAATGTCTGATTCGCGGCTCAGGCCGCTGGGCAAACCTATGAATGATGGTTATTACTGGATTAAAGATGGCGAGCGCTATCCGGAAGTGTGGCTGTACCAGAAGCAGTTTGGCTGGTTTCGCCCGTGCAGCGCGGTGCCAATGACGCAGCGTACCTTTGAGCTGATGAAATACGTGGTGCTCAGTGAACGGCTGGAGGAACCGGCACGCGAGACTGAGTGTTAAGCGCGTGACCGCCGTAATTACGGCGGTCAGCGTGTGCAGTTACTTGATCTCCGGCCAGGCCACTGCCGGAAAACCATTAAACTGCGGACGGGCAAACAGATAGCCCTGGAACTGACTGACACCCACCGCTTCCAGCCACATCCACTCCTCTGCTTTCTCCACGCCCTCAGCAATCACCGCGATCTCCAGCGAAGCGCAGCACTTAATGATGGCATGCACAATCGCCTGTTTTGGACCGCTTTTGTGCACGTCACTGATGATTTCCCGATCGATTTTGATTTTGTCCGGCTGGAACTTAGACAGCAGCGACAAACCCGCAAACCCGGCACCAAAGTCATCCAGCGCCAGGCTGATACCCGCCGCCTTAAGTTTTCTTACTTCTGCCGTAAACTCTTCGGCACGCGAGATGATTTCATTCTCAGTCACTTCCACCACGATCTGCTCCGGTACCAGACCGTTGGCCGCGATTTCCTGCAGCAGGAAATCCACCGCATTCGGGACGGTGACCAGCGACATCGGCAGCAGATTGATGGTCAGCGTCTGCTCGCCGAGGCCGAGATTTTTCGCCAGGTTGAAGGCCAGACTCTTGGACTGAATATCGGCGTGGTAAATCGCATCGCCGCCAAACGCAGAGAAGTACTCCTGCGGTGAACCGCCGTCCGGCGTGCGAATCAGCGCTTCATAGGCCGTAATACGCCGCGAGAAGGGATCAACAATCGGCTGAAACGCAAACCGGCAATCCTGTACATAGTGTTGCAGACTCTCCAGCTGACGCTGGCTTTCCGCATCAGTAATAAATTCCCAGGTATTGGCCGGCGGGATCTCGAAATAGTTCTCTTTTTCCCGCGCCTCAACGAAGGTGCGCAGGAACTGCAGTGCACGGTCGTCATAGGTCAGCTGGTAACGCGACGTGCCTTTATCCAGCACCGCCTGCAGTACGCTGGATTTGTCGTGCTCGCGCAGGTCAAACAGCTCCATTCCGACGTTACCAAAGCGCCGGGCTGGCGCGAAGTCATGCATCAGTTCCACCAGATTGTGATGGCGGGCGTCGCGGCAGATACGGTCGTAAATGCCCTGAACGGCCTGATCGGGCCCTTCAAGCAGCTGGAAGAAATGCCGTCCATCAAATAACAGAATGCCGGTGACATCTGAAACTTCGTTTTTCTTATTGGCTTTGCCAACCATATCCTCCAGCGTTTTGATGGGAACGTGATCATAGAGATGGCTGCGGTAAAGGATGGTAGTCAGCATGAGATTGTCCGGCGCTATCGTTATTTTGCCTTACATTAACAGCCAGACGGCAGGATCTGTCCAGCGCTTAGACGCGTAATCGTTAACTATTTTATTAAATTCCACTTAACCGAAGCGGCTGGCAGGGCACGTCAGGTGGAATTTTTACTCAACCGCTGGTCAGCGAGGTTAACGATAAATAAATTCGATTGAAAGGATAAATGAAAAGCGTATCGTTAGCCGGGTTAACCGGAGGTGATAAAGATGTTGCGTGATTATTTGAAGATTGATGAAAGCGATCGTTTAATTGAGCAGAGCTTGTTACGCCTGCACAACCGTGGACAGGAAGATGTCACCGAATGGCATATTGTCGGTGCCAACGGTGAGCACAAGGGCAGCGTGGCGCTGTTCGATAAACTGAGTAACCGCCGCTCTTACCGCGTCAGTTACCGTATAACGCAAACCGATCCCGAGGGAAGGGTGGTCGTCGATCATCTCACCGACACGTTGTGATTTTTGCCGTAGTCTTTTGTTGGATTGACCCGCCGCGTGGCGGGTTTTTTGCTGCTTCAGCGGCTGCCGCGCCGCCGCATTTCCACCAGCGTGCCAATCAGTTCCAGCGTACTTTTCTGACTCTGCTGCACGGGAAAATCTTCGTTCAGCGGCCGTAACGAGAAAATTTGCTCGTCGTGCATCCGAATAATTCGCACCATCGCGACGTCGTCTACCCGTGCCAGCACCACATCGCCCGGCTGGGGCACGCGTTGCGGATCAAAGATCAACCGGTCGCCGGCGCGATACGCCGGGTTCATGGCGTCATCTTCCAGCGTAACCGCCAGCGCACCGTCGCTCAGTGCTTCGTCACTGTAAAGAAAGCGGACAGCCTGCTGCTGCCACTGGAGTCGCTGCTCATTCAGCCAGTCCGCAGCCTGCACCAGCGTGACCAGCGGCACGGCAGTGAGAGCGGGGGAAGCGTGCGTACTGGCAAACGGCTGACCGTCGCCATCAATAATCCACGCCGCGCTACACTGCAGCAATTCCGCCAGCCGCAGTAGATGCTCACCGCGCGGCACCGTCTCTTCTTTCTCCCACTGCGAAACCGCAACGTGCGACACGCCAATGCCATTGGCCAGCGCCTGCTGCGTTAATTTCAGTGCCTTACGGCGCTGGCGAATGCGCTCACCACCAGATTCTTTTTTCATCATCTTGACAACTCCTCCAGGCTTGACTTAAGTATACTTAAAATCATTATTTAAAGTAAACTTAAATATGCCGCTGGCCGTGATACTGGCGAGGGAGGTCAGCGGGGTGTCCGGCTAACCCTCGCCAGGTGAGAGAGGTAGGGCATGGAGAGTAGTTTGGTCACCAGCGTAGGCGCACTGCTGCTTGGCGGTGGCGCGGCAGCGGTGTTCTGGAAACCCCTGATGGCGGGGATCGCGTCAATCGTCACCAGCAATCGCGCGGGCGGCGAGATCATCACCAGCTACAAAGAGCAGGTGCTGCTTCTCAAGGAGAGCCATGCGCTGATGCGCCAGGAAAACGATGAACTGCGTATCCGTCACGACAAAAACCTGCGGCGTATCTCATCGCTGGAGACCGATCTGCGTTTGATCAAGAACGCACTCGGTATCCTGCTGGCGACCACTGAAGCCGAGCACAGCGATAAGTTTCGCAGCCAGATTAATCAATTGATCACCACTCTGGAGGAGAACCGCGATGGTGCAGATAAACAGTGAACTGCTGGTGCGAAGCCACCGCCGTCATTTGATGCTGGGTGGCCTGCTGATGCTGTTATCGCTGCTGTGTGTGGCGATGACCATTCTGTTTCTTTACGTCAATAACGACGCCAACCGGCGCGTGGAGGAGATTCGCCAGCAGTACCGGGCGATCTCTGATCGACGCGAAGCAAAGGTCGCCGAACTGACCAGCCAGCTGGTTGAGCTGCAGAAAAAGCTGGATGCCCAGCCGCCGCGCAGCACCAGCCACACCTCAACGCCCTCCACGCCGCCGGCCGGTCAGCAAACCGCGCCACAGCCGCGGCGCTAAGGAGGACCTGATGCGTATTACTGAGCGGATCGCAGTCCGTTTGCAGCAACTGCGGTCTTTTTTTAGCAATAAGGAGAAAATTATGAGCGATCAAACTGTCATCAACCCAACCAGCACTGCGGCGCAACAGGAATTGTCACCGCTGGAGAGTTTTGCCAACGAAACGGCCAGCGCGCCGGCTGCCGCTGACAGCGCAGCTGACAGCGTTGCCCAGCCAGCGACGCCGCCGGCAGCCGCAACGCCGGCAGTCGCAACGCCAGCTGCGCAACCGGCAGCGCCCGCCAGCGCTGAGCAACCGTTTCATGCGGATGCTCCGGTCGATCTCGATCAGCAGCTGGCAACGCAGGATACGCTGGCGAACGGCTCGGCCAGCGCAGGCGCCTCGGCGGCAGCCACGCCTGGCGTGCGCAACGCGCAGGCCGCCGCCCCGGTTGCTGCCCCCGACGCGCCGGCTGCTGCGACCGCCGCCAGCGATGCGGTGGCGCAGGATATCAGCGCCGGGGTGAAGGACTTTGTCCAGGCTTTCAGCTTTGTTGAACAGGGCGTGCTGAAGCTGGGCAGCGCCGCGAAGGATGAACTGATTGCGCTGGCGAAGAAGTATCTGTAATTCAGACGGGCAGGGATGCCCTGATCACCTGTTCGGTCGCGTGATCTGCTTTTCCAGTTCCAGCGGGTTTCGCTGCCGGCTGTTAATCTTTTTAGCGGGCGAGCCGAAGTAGATCGACCACGCTTCGGTATCGCGCGTTATCAGTGAATTTGCGCCTACCGCCGTTCCCTCTGCCAGCGTAAGGCCTGGCATAATAATGGATTGCGAACCGACGATAACATGTCGGCCCAGCACCACTTTCCCCGAGGTGACGCCGGTCAGGTGGGCAGGCACGGTGGGATTGGTCATGAATTCCCCACTGTAGTCATCACTTTTCGAGTAGATTTTTACGCCCTGCGAAAGCCCCGAGAAATCCTCCATTTCCACACCGGCACCTGCCAGTATGGCGCAGTAACCGCCAATATGAATGTAGGAGCCAAGCGTCAGATACCCATCGCCGGCAGCCACGAGGGTCGAGAATCCGTCGATGCGCACGTGATCGCCAAGAGTGATATTGTGCAGGCCAATAATGGTGCAATTTTTGGCCACCATGACCTGCCTGCCGACGTGTTTGAAGCCGAAACTATTCAGCTCATGTTCGGTGTAATAACCAGGATTGAAAGGTTCAGTCGACACAGTGCATTCTCCGGATGATCGGGGCTGGTGTGCCATTATAGGTGTGAAGGCAACAGTCTGTAGCGGAAGAAAAGCGCTAAATCTGACTTCAATTCATCGCAATCAGCCACGAATGGAGACTAAGTTAAGATAATTCTGCAGGCGGCTTCGCTATTATCTGCTAACTTTAATTGCTCAGGCGTTATTTTAACTGGCTTTATCAGCAAAAAGGAAAATAGCATGAGTGATACAGAGGCAATCAAAACCAAAACTGACTACCTGCGTGATGTCACCTCACAGCTAAAAGAGATGCGTCACTATGCGCAGACCAACACTGAGACGCTTTCCAGCCACTGGCTGGCCTTTGATGCCGGGGAGTATAAGGATAAAGAGTACGCCACGCGTTTTGATGCGCTGATCAACAAGCAGGGACAGCTGCTGGATGATATCGATCAGGCGATTCAGGATCTGGAAATCGCCATCAATCACAGCGAGCAGGAAAGCTAAGCGCGGCAGCTGGTGGCCTAATCGGCCACCAGCCACATCTCGGCTTCATCGAACATCTCTTCAACAATACGCGCAATCGTCGCCTTGTCGTTTTTACTCATATCGGTTTCGATGGCGTTACGCTCCATCGGCTTAACCCGCACCTCCAGATCCGGAAAGACGCGCTGCACGCGCTTCTCCAGCTCCTGCAAAATCATTTCGCGCGCGCCCGGTAATCCGGCTACGTTGCGCTTGTCGTAAATCAGCTCCACAAACATCAGGGCATTCCAGTAATCAAAGTGGGAGCGTCATATTACTGTAAATAAAACCAGTGACAAGCGGCAGGGCGGCAATTATTTTCATACGGGTGAAACAGCGCGGAGTAAAGTTGCAACGACAGGGGAGCAAAGCGGGCAAAAGCAGAGGGCGTACGCAAAAAATCGAACCTCTGGAGGTGGAAATCCAGCAACACCTCCAGAGGCGGTGCAATAGCACCTTTCGTTCAAGGACAATCGACGACAGTCGTCGTGAGTATTAAGTTATACAACTTTTCCTATCTTGTACAACTTTTTCCCCGGAAATTTCTCTCCGATCGCCTTTTTATCAGTGCATCGCTTATAACTCGTTCTTAATACAGAACTCTTCCCACGTCATACCTAACGCTTCCGCGTGAGATTTCAGATAGGTTTCAATCGCTTGCGCAGCAACCGCTTTATCCGGTTCCGCCAGCTGAATGGAGAACAGCATGCCGTCGAGCTTCTTCTGACGCAGAAACGCGGCATAGATGCGCTCGGCGTGCCACGCGCGCAGTTCACGCAGGGACATATTGGCGGCGCGCGCATCACTCTCACTCAGTTCATCCAGCGCTGACTGAAAATCAGGGTGGGCGGTGAAAAACAGGCTGCGGGCCAGGGCGTAATACTCTTCAGGGGTTTTCATTCGGGGGTTCCTGCCGGTCAAATTGCGCGTTAGTGTAACCCGCACACGGCGACTTGTCAGGAACCCCGAATGTTTACTGCTGCGCGGCTTGCAGGCGCGTCACGTCCTGCTGATTTTTTTCCAGCGTTTGGTCCACCGTCAGCTTGCCCTGCAGCAGCGCCGCCAGATTCTGCCCGACGGCGTTACCCATCTGATCAAAGCCAGCAATACTGACGTACTGCACACCGGTGTAAGGTACGGTGTGCAATGTCGGTTGATCGACGGTAGCGGATTCAATCGCGCTGCGCACCTGAGCGGCGTAAGGCGCCAGGCGCTGGTAGTTTGGCTGCTGGTAGGTGGAGTTGCGGCTGCCGGGTGGCACCGCTCCCCAGCCGACGGTATCCGCAACCTGCTGAATATACTGCCGCGAGGTCGCCCAGCTGATGAAGTCCACGGCGGCGGCGCGCTGCGGTGAGTTAGCCGGAACCGCCAGCGCCCACGACCACAGCCAGTGCGAGCCGTTGCGCGTAATGCCGCCCGGCGCCGGCGCAAACGCCAGCTTGTCCGCCACCAGCGAAATCTGCGGGTTAATCAGCAGCCCGGCGGCGACGGTACTGTCGATCCACATCGCGCATTTTCCCTGTGCGGTAAGACGCAGGATCTGGCCAAAGCTATTGCTGGCCGTATCCGGCGGACCGTCCTGTTTCACCATCGCCAGATAATCGGTCAATACCTCGCGCCACTCTGGCGAATTCAGCGTCGGCTGCCAGCGATCGTCAAACCACTGCGCACCATAGGCGTTGGCCATGGTGGTGAGCAGGGCCACGTTATCGCCCCAGCCGGGCTGGCCGCGCAGGCACAGGCCATAGATACCGTGCTGAGGATCGGTGAGTTTCGCCGCGAAATTTTTGATGTCGGTCCAGTCGGGATCGTCCGGCATGGTCAGCCCTTTCGCCGCAAACAGATCTTTGCGGTAATAGGTCATGCTGCTTTCCCCGTAAAACGGTAGCGCGTACAGCGTTTGCTGCCAGGACAGTGCTTTGCGCACCGGCGTCAGCAGATCGTCGCTGTCATACTCTGGCGGCAGGTTATTAAGCGGCGCCAGCCAGCCTTTTTTACCCCACAGCGGCGCTTCATAGGTACCCACGGTAATCACATCAAATTTTGCGTCACCGCTGTTCATGGCTGCCAGCACCGCCTGGCGCAGGGCGCCATCATCCATCACGTGCCACTGCAGTTTCACGTCCGGATGCTGCTGTTCGTAACGGCTCGACAGCTGCTGCATGATAGTCATGTCACCATTGGCAATGGTGGCGATATTGAGCGTGGTGGCGGCCTGGCTGAGCAGCGGCAGCGCGGCCAGCAGCGCAATTATGGTACGCTTCATGGCGGCTCCTTATGGCTGCTGCAGGCGGAAGAACGCCATTTTTTCCACCAGCAAACCGGCATGCTGGCTCACCGTCTGGCTGGCCGCGCTGGCCTGCTGCACCAGCGATGCATTCTGCTGGGTGGCACCGTCCATCTGGATTACTGCGGTGTTCACCTGCTCAATGCCGCTGGATTGCTGGCGGCTGGCCACAGCGATCTCACCAACGATATCCACCATGCGCGCCACGCCGTGGTTGATGTCGTTGAGCATCTCGCCAGAGCGCTGCACCAGCGCGCTGCCGGCTTCGACTTTACCCACGCTGGCATCGATCAGCGCCTTGATCTCCTGTGCGGCACCGGCCGAACGCTGCGCCAGCTGTCGCACCTCTGACGCCACTACCGCGAAGCCGCGTCCCTGTTCCCCGGCGCGCGCCGCTTCTACCGCCGCATTCAGTGCCAGCAGGTTGGTCTGGAAGGCGATTTCATCAATCACGCGGTTGATATCCGCGATGCGCTTGCTGGAGGATTCAATCTCCTCCATCGCACTCACCGCGTCGCGCAGTACACCGCTGCCGCGCTCGGCCTGATGGCGCACATCGCTTGCCAGCTCATTGGCCTGCGCGGCGTTGTCCGCGTTGTGTTTCACCGTGGCGGTCATCTGCTCCATACTGGCCGCAGTCTGCTCCAGCGAACTGGCCTGCGCGTGGGTGCGCTCCGACAGGTCGTCGTTGCCATCCGCCATCTGGCGTGCCGCATCGCTCAGTGCATGGGCACTTTCGCCCACCTCGCGCACGATCTCCGCCAGCCGCACATCCATGCGCAGCAGCGCCTGCATCAGTTCACCCATCTCATCGCGCGTTACCGTACCGATACGGTGATTGAGCTCGCCGCCGGCAATGGCATCCGCCAGTTCGCGCGCCTGGGCGATGGAACGGTTAATCGAGCGGATCAGCAGCCAGCCGGAGACCAGCGCCAGACTCAGACCCAACAGCAGGATGGCGATCAGGCTATTGCGTGCCAGCAGGTAGTCGCGGTTGCCCTGCTGCCAGGCCGTCTGCGCATGCTGCCGCATCAGCGCATCCAGCTGGTCAATGTCCTGCTGCAGCAACTGGCTGCCGCTGCGCAGGCGGGTTTCGATGACCACCAGTGCGGCGGACGGGTTACCGCCTTTCAGCAGCTCACCGGCTTCATGCAGCGCACCCTGCCAGCCGTCGAGATGGGTCAGGAAGCGCTGGCTCAGCGGTTTGGTCTGCGCATCAAACGCCAGCTGCTGCCAGGTATGGCGATCGGCGTTGATTTGCTGACCGTACTGCGCAATGCGCGCCAGGCGTTTTTCCACTTCACTGCTGTCGGTCCAGTAGCGCAGCGCATCGAACAGGGTAGCGGATTGCTCCTGCACCATGCGGTACAGGCGTGAGGAGTATTGCAGCGGAAGCAGCTCGTTCTGATAGGCATTTTGCGCGCGCTGATCGGCAGCGCGCAGGCCGATAATTCCCCAGACGGCAGCAATAATCAGTAACAGGCACAGCAGGCTGACAATCGCAGCCAGACGTGCGCGAAGGGTCAATCGCATAACAGCGTTCTCCGAAACCAGGGTGAGTAAGTCGTCAATATTGTTATGGGTGCAGGTGCTTTAGACTTCACATCAGGTTATCGGCGAAGAGTTGAACAGCTTGAGGGCGCCGGAGAAAGAGAAGGGGGATTCCACCGCAGATACCTTGCGTCACGCCGGGAAAACATTATAACGTAGCCGCCATTGATGCGAGTGTAGGGACCGAAGATGAAAAAGTGGATGGTACTGGCCGCGCTGGCGCTGAGCGGCTGTGCGCAAATCAACAGTTATGACGAAGCGGTAAAAACCCCGGCACCGCTGGAACTGCAGGGTAACTGGCAGACGATGGGGCCGCAGAGCAAGCTGATCAGCAGCGAGGCTATGGCCAGCCTGATCGTCAGCGCTGATGGCACTACCCTTGACTGCCGCCAGTGGCAGCGGGTGATTGCCAAACCAGGCAAGCTGACGCGCCTGGATGATGACTGGGTTAACGTTAACCGTCAGGCGCGCGTGATGCCGCTCTCGCTGGAGAACGGTGAGCTGCACTACGATGGCCTGACGCTGCGTAAAGTGGAACGCCCAACCGTCGAGTGCCAGCAGGCGCTGGACGAAGTGGCAAAGCGCCCTGGCGATGCGGTGATTCAGGATATTGAGCCGCAGATTCTCAGGCCGGTCTCGGCAGAGAAATAAGGGACAGAGCTGAAATGCTTTTCTTCCTCTCCCGACTGCGGGAGAGGACATTTCATCAGGCTGGAACGGTTATCGCTTCTGCAATAAATAGCTGTTTTCAAAGCCGGGCAAACTGCCAATCACATCGAACCCATTAAAATAGCCACCCGCCCGTAATAAATCCACAGCAGGACCGACCTGCGGTGAATACTGGTGATCGCGATAATCGTCAAAGACGATAAAGCCGCCTTGCACCAGGGTGGGCGAATATAACAGGAAATCGAGCAATACATGGCGGCCTTCGTGTCCGCCGTCAATATGCAGTAATACGGTACGCGGATTAAGGGCCTGCACCCGCTCAATACTTAATTCAGAGTAGCCACGGATGAGATTAACCTGGGGAAACAGCTTTTCGTGATAAAAGCGCAGCTCACTTTCCTGATTTGCCAGCTCCATGGGATCGATGCTGATAATGCGACGTTTATGCTGGCAAATCTCATTCATGAAAGCCGTCGATTTCCCTTTCCACACGCCGATTTCAATGATGTCACCCGCTACATTATTATGCTCGAGTAACCAGCAAAGATAACCCAGGCATTTTACATGGCTATGGAAAGAGAGTTCACGGCGCGCCATGGCCAGCTCTGCCGGTAATTCTGCCTGCGCCTGTGCCAGAGCATCACCGACCTTATCCCAGGTGTCATCGATGAGCTGCTGTATTTCAGGCTCCTGAAAAAAAACTTTTAAATCCGCGATATCGAGCATGTCGTTGCCTTATAAAGAGAGAATACAGCCGGCAAGGCTGAAAAGGTCTGCGTTAAATGTGCCACAGTTGCCATCATTCAAGGCGGTAATAAGGCTCAGTTTAAGGGGGTAATTAAACGCTTAGCATGGCGGGGGCGGTAAGAATCCAGGGAGAACAGCGTCTCCCTGACAGATAGGATTATAAATCGCTGGGATAAAGCACCTGACTGGAAAAACGACCATAAGCGTTGGTGACTTTCTGTTGCTGCGTGGTTTGCTGGACCAGCGAACGCAGCTCTTCCATGCGGGTCGCCATCAACTGCTTAATCTCAAGCTCATTGTCCATCACCTGCTTCAGCATGGGCCGTAACTGGACACGCAGCGCAGCAGGCAGGGCGGAGGTATCACGGTCGCGCGCTACGTGCGTAACGCTGCTCACGTAAGCTGCCTCACTGGCCACTAAATCATCCCAGTGCCCCTGGCGCGCCTGTTTCAACATCTGATTACTCAGGCTGAGCAAACGCTGATACCCCTGCAGCAGGTCGCTATCTGAAGTCATGGTTACGCTTCCTTAACGGCGTGTGGACCAATTTGTTTCCACGCGTCGGCAATGTTGCTCAGCAAGCGCTCGACTTCCGCAATCGCTGCCGGATCGTTGTGCAGGTTGGCTTCCAGCAGACGGCGGGTCATGTACTCGTAAAGATTATCCAGATTGGCAGAAATCTCTCCACCGGCTTCATGATTCAGCCCGGCGCGTAAGCCATTAGTAATGATATTAATGGCTTTCGACAGCGCCTGGCCTTTACCGGGAATGTCGCCCTGATCCATCAGAATGGTGGCTTTCTTCATGGCGCTGAGTGCGCCATCAAACAGTAAAACCACCAGCTGATGTGGGCTGGCGCTTAACACGGCACTTTCCAGACCGACCTGTGCGTAGGCCTGCGTTCCCGATTTAGCGTACATATTTAACTCCTGTTAACTGCTCATGTTCGCGAACTGCTGCGTCAGATAGTTCTGGGTCTGGGTCATGGATGAGACCAGCGTATTCAGGTTCGTGAACTGGGTCTTGTAGCGCGCCATAGTGGCGGTAATCTGTGCGTTTACCCGATCGTAATCGTCAGACAGTTTCTTCAGCGTTTTATTGATGCCGTCAGTGGCGTTCTGTACAGAGCCATTGCTGCCTAAAATCTGATCCAGATAGTTACTGGTTTGCGTCGCAAAGCCGGTGGTTTTGCCGTCACCGGACAGGAAACTGACCACATCCGCCGATTTTTCATCCAGCGCTTTGTTAAGTTTGGTGCTGTCGACGGTCAGCTTGCCATTCACATCCTGGGTAATGCCGATCTGTGACAGCAGGGAAATACTGCCGCCGCTTTGGGCACTGGTGGACAGCTTGGAGCGCAGGCTGGTCTGAATGTTACGCAGCGTGCCATCACCTAACAGATCGCCATTGCTGGAGTCCTGCGAGGTACTGCCCTGATCCACGGCGGTGTATTTGGTCTGGTTACTGATGGTGGTCTGCAGCGAGTTGTACGCGTCAACGTAAGCCTGCACCGCGGCGATCATCGGCGCATTATCCTTGGTGACGGATAAGGTCTCCGGGCTGCCGGTGTTGGTTTTGGTCAGGTTCAGCGTGACGCCTTCCGGCGCATCAGTAATGATGTTGCTGCTGCGGGTGATGGCGACGCCATTAATGCTCAGTTTGGCATCGGCCGCTTCCACCTGCTCCGTCATACCATTGCTGCTGCCACCTTTGGTAAAACCAATATACTGCGCCAGGGCGCTGTCATCGGTAGAAACCGTCATCTCATTGGTGGTGCCGGTATCACGCGAGGTCAGGGCCAGATAATAGGTATTGTCATCGGATTTGATGATACTGGCGGTAACGCTGCCCTGCTGTTTGTTAATCGCATCTTTAATGTCCGTCAGGCTGGTTTGATCTTTGCTCAGCGTGATGGTCATTGGGTCTTTCTGACCCGGTTGCGTAATGGTGATGGTGCGCGAGGCGAGGCTGGAATCGCCTAAATCGCCATCTTTACTGGTCGCGCTTTTCGACAGCAGCGACTGCGCTTTAGCCAGTTGGGTGACTTCAACCGAAAAGTTACCGGCCGCCGCATCATTGGCCAGCGTGGCGGTGAACGCGGTGTTGGTGCTGCTGACTTTTGTTGAGGCAATTGCAGATGTGTCTTTGAGCGCAGCGGCAGCTGTCTGGACTTTTGCCAGTGCCGTTTGCACGACGCCCCATGCTGTCAGCTTGGCTTTATAAGAGGTTTGCTGATTTGTAATTGGCGTCAGGTTGGCTTTTTCTGCCGTTTCAAGCTGGTCATACAGATCGCTCAAACCCAGGCTATTACCAGCATTGAGGTTACTTACACTTGCCATGTTGTAATCCTTTATAGGTGGATAATCACTGAGGAGGGTATCGGCAGTGAGCGGAAAAATATTAGACAAAATATAAAAAAACAATGAGGCAAATAAAGAAGGGATAAGGGCCTGTTTTCGGGGTTTAAAAAAATAGCTAAGGTTTTCTCAGGCACCGACGATAACCAAAGCAAGCTGAATGGCCCCGGGCCAAAAGCCCGATAGAATCTCAACTCATTGACTCAAGGAATTTATCATGGCCGTTATCAATACCAACACATTGTCGCTGACGACTCAGAACAACCTGTCAAAGTCTCAGGCTTCTCTGGGTACCGCTATTGAGCGTCTCTCTTCTGGTCTGCGTATTAACAGCGCAAAAGATGACGCTGCAGGTCAGGCGATTGCTAACCGCTTCACCTCTAACATCAACGGTCTGACCGTTGCTGCCCGTAACGCCAACGACGGTATCTCACTGGCTCAGACCGCTGAAGGCGCGCTGTCCGAGATCAACAACAACCTGCAGCGTGTGCGTGACCTGACCGTGCAGGCGCAGAACAGCTCGAACTCTGCCTCAGACATCGATTCCATCCAGGCTGAAGTTAACCAGCGTATGGAAGAGATCAACCGCGTAACGTCGCAGACCGACTTCAACGGCATCAAAGTGCTGAACACCGGTTCCGGCTCTACCGACTACAGCTTCCAGGTG
>Ga0153917_1000462_pt1 | contig 26376 bp, 23 predicted proteins | sample TSFL001MetaG_FD_104695 | JGI IMG/M metagenome (GOLD analysis project Ga0153917, IMG submission 104695) | Attine ant fungus gardens microbial communities from Florida, USA - TSFL001 MetaG | ecosystem: Host-associated > Fungi > Mycelium > Unclassified | place: USA: Florida, Paynes Creek Historic... | reverse complement strand
TTTACCCACGAAGAAGACACGCCGTTGGATGGCACGGGCTTCGCCCGTGTTCGCGGGCAAGCCCGCTCCCACAGGGATCTCGTCAGCTTTTAGAAATTGAGCAAGACAGTTGCTCCCACAAGGCATGCGGTGATTCCAGGGCTGGCCCCAAGAGTTGGATGGTGTCCAACTTCCTGGGGCAGCCCATTCCCTGTACAAGCGGGTTTACCGCGAAAAGGCCGGCGCAGTTTCAATTGGCCTCAAATAGCCGTGGCGCCGCCATCGACAGCCAGGCTGTGGCCGGTGGTGAAGGCTGCGCCATCGCTGCACAGGTAAAGCACCGTACTTGCGATCTCCTCGACCTTACCCACGCGCCCTACCGGGTGCATCGCTGCGGCGAACTCCGCCTTGCGCGGGTCGACCTCATAGGCACGGCGGAACATATCGGTGTCGATCACCGCCGGGCACACCGCATTCACCCGAATGCCTTTCTTAGCGTACTCGATGGCCGCCGACTTGGTCAGGCCGATCACCGCATGCTTGGAGGCGCTGTAGATGCTCATCTTCGGCGCCGCCCCCAGCCCGGCCACCGACGCGGTATTGACGATGGCCCCGCCACCTGCGGCGAGCATCAACGCAAGCTGGTACTTCATGCACAGCCACACGCCTTTGACGTTCACGCCCATGATCGCGTCGAACTGCGCCTCGCTTCCCTCCGCCAGGCGGCCTTGTTCGATCTCGATGCCGGCATTGTTGAAGGCGTAGTCCAGGCGGCCGTAGGCTTCGACGGTGCGCTCGTGCAGGTGGCGTACGTCAGCGTCCTTGGTCACATCACAGGCGACGAACAATGCCTCGCCGCCCGCCTCACGAATCAGCGCCACGGTCGCCTCGCCACCTATGGCATCGCGGTCCGCCACCACCACCTTCAAGCCCTCGGCCGCGAAGGCCAGCGCCGTCGCCCGGCCAATCCCCGCCGCGCCACCGGTGACCAGGGCTACCTGGCCGGAAAAGGTCATGCTCATTGCTCGCTCCTGAGGGTCATGAAAATAGCGCAAGGAACCTTGGAGCAGCCTTGTGTCGCTCCTACAGAAATGCCGTGCAGCATCGCCAGCAGTCTAGCCAGCCCACCACCCGGCTGGGCAGCATCATCACACCAGCGGTTGGTCTACCATGCTTATCAGTGATTTTGCGGACCAACGCCCATCAGCAGGTTAAATTGCCCGTTCCGCCCATTTACCCTCCAGGACCCGCCATGCCCCAGACCAACCGCCGCTTCCTGCTCAGCAAACGTCCTGTCGGCGCCGTGCGCCGCGACGACTTCACCTACGAGCAGGCCCCGATCGCCGAGCCCGCCGAAGGCCAGGTGCTGGTGAAGAACCTCTATCTGTCCCTGGACCCGGCCATGCGTGGCTGGATGAACGAGGGCAAGTCCTATATTCCTCCTGTCGCCCTCGGCCAGGTGATGCGCGCCCTGGGCGTCGGCGAAGTGGTCGCCTCCAAACACCCTGGCTTTGCACCCGGCGATCACGTCAACGGGCCACTCGGCGTGCAGGACTATTTCACCGGCGAACCTCAGGGCCTGTACAAGATCGACCCCCGCCTCGCTCCCCTGCCCCGCTACCTCTCAGCCTTGGGCATGACCGGCATGACCGCCTACTTCGCCCTACTCGACGTCGGCCAACCGAAGCCCGGCGAGACCGTAGTCATCTCCGGCGCCGCCGGTGCCGTCGGCAGCATCGCCGGGCAGATCGCCAGGATCAAAGGCTGCCGCGTGATCGGCATCGCCGGCGGGAAGGAGAAATGCCAATACCTCAAGGACGAACTCGGCTTCGATGGCACCATCGACTACAAGGCCGAAGACGTGCTCGCGGGCCTGAAGCGTGAATGCCCGAAAGGCGTGGACGTATATTTCGACAACGTCGGCGGCGACATCCTCGACGCCGTGCTCAGCCGCCTGAACTTCAAGGCCCGCGTGGTCATCTGCGGCGCCATCAGCCAGTACAACAACAAAGACGCCGTCAAAGGCCCGGCCAACTACCTGTCGCTGCTGGTCAACCGCGCGCGGATGGAGGGGTTCGTGGTGATGGACTACGCCAAGGAGTACGGCAAGGCCGCACAGGAAATCGCCGGGTGGCTGGCCAGTGGGGAGGTGAAGAGCAAGGAGGATGTGGCGGAAGGGTTGGAGACGTTTCCGGAAACGTTACTCAAGCTGTTTAGCGGCGAAAATTTTGGGAAGCTCATTCTAAAAGTCTGACACTCATCCGGCACGCTTGGCAGCGATCTTTTCCTGCGAGGTGTGCCGCAGAGCGGCCCCGTTGGTCACTACCGAGATACTGTAACGACCGATACCCCCTGGATGTTGTCAACATGGACATCCATCAGCACCCCTTAAATTTCTTTACTTGGTGACCGATGTTAAGATGCGATCACATCGCTTTAGCCAGCCTGAGCGTGACATCTCAAACGTGCCATCAGGTTTCAAGATCTAGGGATTTTTTATGGGTGCTGAACGTCACGATGCTGCTGATTCACCTTTGGTGACAGTCATCATCGCGTCCTACAACCATGCACGCTACATTGAAGCGAGCATTGAGAGTGTCATTAACCAAACCTATTCCAATATCGAACTTCTTGTCATCGATGATGGCTCGAAAGATGATAGCCCTGCACGCTTGGAACGCCTTCAGGAGAAGCATGGTTTCGACTTGAAGTTCCAGGCCAACAAAGGCCTTGCCCGCACGCTCAATGAAGCGATCGCACGTGCACGAGGCGAGCTCATCGTGCCATTCGGCTCCGATGACATCATGCTGCCCCATCGTATCGCCCGCCAAGTGGAGCACATGAGGGACAAACCCGAAGTCGGTATCTGCTCGGCCAATATCGAAACCATCGACCAGGATGGCAAGGTCATGGGGGCACGTGAGCAGCGGAATCGAAACCTGCCTTTCCGCCGTCTCGATTTCGACGACCTGTTCCTGAGCCGCAAACCAGGCCCGATGGCTCCCACACTGATGCTACGACGCGAAGCCTTCGAAAAGGTCGGCGGATTCGATCCTGAGATTCGACTGGAAGATGTCTACATCGAGTTGGCGATCACCCATGCCGGTTACTTTATCGACGTACTTGGCGAGGTATTGGCCCAATACCGCGACCACCCGACCAATACGTTCAAGAATGGCCGCTTCATGGTGGACAGCGTACTGAGAACACTCGAGGTTTACCGCGATCATCCACAGTATGAAAAAGTGTGCATGAAATATCGCAACTCGATGGTGCTCAAGTACGCCAGCCGTGATAAGGCGTTTGCCCGGGAAATCCTGGCGGAAATCCCGGTCAAGTATTGGGACAGGAAAACCTTGCGGGGAATCTGGAAGCTGATGACCCCTCAACCAGCGCGCTTGCGTGTCCAGTAAATCAGCGACTGTGCATATAGCAAGGCCATGGGTATCCAGATCAAATACCAATGTTCCTTAGGGCGCGACATGAAGGCGCTGCCCTCGGTCAAGCCCGAAGCGAAACCGAAAACCAGCCAGGTCGCCGCGATCGTCACCGCAGGATTCTTGCGGTAGACCCAGCTGAAATACAGTGCTAGGCCATAGAGCGTCATCCAGAGCAGCAGCCCCACGATACCGCCAGAGTAGAGCACGGCCAGTTCAATGTTGTGTGGGTCAGCCAAAGGCTCGATCCCTGGCAGGATCACAGTGATGGGCGTATCAAAGCCATGACCAAGCCATGGGTGGTCGCTGATCTGACGTAAGGAGTCCATCCAGATGGCAGGGCGATAGGAAACTCCACGCTGGGTTATTGCCTCTGGATAAAGCAACGCAACTCCAACTGATATCAAACAAACCAGTCCCAGAGCAAGCATGCCGCGTCGCCGGTTACCCACGATCAGAAGCCATGCCAAGGCCGCCGCCAGCCCGACTAAAGGCGTGCGCGAGCCGGTGGCCAAGATCGCGGCGCCCAGCACTGCCAGACAAACGAGTGGCAACGGACTCAGGGCACTACGTGCCTGGAACCATGATGCCAACCAAAAAGCCGCAAATGCGCCGAGTACATGCGCAGTGAGCAAAGGGTTATAGAGCGCACCATAACCATTCAATCGGTTGCCGATGGGTTCGGTCAACGCAAAATAAATAAGCGACAGACCAGCCGCCAATGCTGCGAAGATGGCCGCAAGGTAAGTACCCTGCTTGAGGTGCTCGGGGGAGCGCAAAGCGATGATACCAGCAGAAAAAAGCAGCATCGCTATGTATAGAGGCCGTTTTAACAAGCCCCCTGCCGAGGTTTCCGCATCGGCCCAAGAAATAGTGAGCAGTATGTACCCACTGAACACAAGAAAAGCGATGAATAGCGGGTTTTTTGTCAATGTTGCAAGTAGACGTGGCTGCAGCATCAGCGCCAGAAGCGTGGGCACTGCCAGGAAAATGTAAAAGAGCTTATGGTACAGCGAGCGGTCCCAGACCCAAAAAATCCCGGTAAGCGTAACCAACCAGCCTATCGGCAATACGTAAGTATTGATCAGAGTCCCCACGCGTTGAGGTTTGCTACCTAGCGACAAATCAATCGACATCAAGCATGCTCATCCAGAAAAAAGGGTTCCATACCGCGCACGATGTTTATCCTTAAACTGCACCAGACCAGCGGAAAAACGCCAACCGCAGCAGCACAATAAGTGTGGAAACATGGCCTGCGCTTTGTCTCAAAGCTTTCCACGTATCAGGCGCGAATCTCGGCCACAACAGCCGCCAGTGCCTGCGCAGGGTCCGCCGCCTGGCTGATCGGCCTTCCAATTACCAGGTAATCCGCCCCGGCATCCAGCGCCTGACGGGGCGTAAGGATTCGGCGCTGGTCATCCTGGGCACTACCGGCTGGACGAATCCCCGGAGTAACCAGCTGCAACGATGGATGCGCCGCTTTCAACGCTGGAGCTTCCAGTGCGGAGCAAACCAACCCATCCATCCCAGCTTTCTGCGCCAGGGCAGCCAAGCGCAGCACCTGCTCCTGCGGGTCGATATCCAGGCCTATCCCTGCCAGATCCTCACGCTCCATGCTGGTAAGCACGGTCACACCAATCAGCAACGGCTGGGGCCCGCTGCGCTTGGCCAACTCTTCACGGCAGGCCGACATCATGCGCAGGCCACCGGAGCAATGCACATTGACCATCCAAACCCCCATCTCCGCTGCGGCCTTTACCGCCATGGCAGTGGTGTTGGGAATGTCATGGAACTTGAGATCGAGGAACACCTCAAAGCCCTTCTCGCACAAAGTCTCGACGATGCCCGAGGCGCTACTGGTGAACAATTCCTTGCCGACTTTCACCCGGCACAACGCCGGATCGAGCTGGTCAGCCAGCTTCAGCGCGGCTTCACGGGTAGGGAAATCCAGGGCGACGATCAGGGGCGTCTGGCAGACGGACATGGGCATGTTCTCTTGGCAGGTCGTAAACGGCGCGCATTGTAAACGAAGTGGCGTAGGCTTTGGGCACCATGGGTCATGAGAATTGCCAGGCACCTGGCCATCTCTATAATTGAACCAACGGATGCTGATATCACTCGAATCCCTGAGAGTGGTGCCTTCCACCCGTGGTCTACAAGGAGAATGTGATGCCCTGGTACGCCTGGTTGATACTCATCGTAGCCCTAGGCTCGATCATAGGTGGGTTACTGCTGCTGCGCGACACAGCGAAGAAATTGCCGCTGACCGAAGAACAGTTGAAGAAAATCCATGAACGCAATGCCGAAGCGGATGCCAAGGACGCGAATGACCGATGAGCTTCTATCTGATGGTCGACCCAGCCGGACCGACCATCATCCTGTTGCTTACTCCGTTATCACCAGCTTGTCACGATTACGTTCCAGCAGCGCATTGCCGATGCCTTTGATTTCCAGCAACTCATCCACCGAGGCGAACGGGCCGTTGGCTTCTCGGTAAGCTATGATCGCCTCGGCCTTGGCCCTGCCAATTCCGCTAAGCTCCTGTTGCAGGGTTGGGGCGTCTGCGGTGTTCACGTCTATTTTGGCGGGCTGAGAATCCGAAGCTATCGACGCCACTTTGGTAACGGCAAATTCGACAGGCGGAACAGATGACGGGCCTGGCGCAGCACTCAAGGAAAAGGACAGTCCAGCGAACAGCGGGAGGAGCAGATAAGAAAGGACGGTATTACGCATTTGAGAGCACTCCTGTGAGTTTGTGTATGAAGCAGCTTCCTGGCTGCCCGACAAAACTTAGCCCCTCAGAAGGCGATGCGATAGCTCTGAACAAGAGGGAATGGTAACCAGATTTAGACGTCACATTTTATGTCCCACTTCCTGACGAAACGTCGCACAGGAAGCGGGGAAAGGCACTACGTTTTAGCTCGTAGTGAGCCACAGTTACCCAAACTCCTCTCACAGTCCCAAAGCACACCAATAGAATCCTCATGGGTCAGCGCTTCACCACAGAGCGGCGTCGCGCCCCAACCCCTTATGCTCAGTCCGAGAAGTCGACACAGCAATAATCGAATGAATTCCTCACCTGACGAGAGCGCATGCTTGCGGGCACCCATTCGCAACGGGTTATGAGGCCTGGGCTATGAAGCCCCTTCAAGAACGGCAACAGCCTACCTTTCAGGTCCGCCCCGTAAACATCCTCGGAGACATAGTGAACATGAATAGGATTGAGATCTCTCTTATAAGCGAAATAGGTCATATGGTCGACAACGACAGATGAGGCAGATTGCTCCGGAATATGGCACTGCCTACCCAGTTCGCGAATCGAGTCCAGGTGAGCCTTCGCCCCGAACACTGGGATTGACAACGGTTGCCCAGGCACAGAAGCAGAGGGGGACTCAGCATTTCGCACGACATTCGGGGTAACCAGAACCATCAAGGCGACAAGGGAAACCACCGACAACGCCGAAACCCCACACGCAACCCTGCTTTCACACTTGCGAAGCGAGGTACCAATCCAATCCTTCTCGGAACTCTGGAACAGCAGCGCAAGAATCACCATCGAAATCGGTATGTACTGGATCGCTGCATAGAAGTTCTGCAAGTTGTACAGCATCACGTTGAGCAGATCACCAGCCGCAAGCAGCGCAGCAAGCAACAGCGGTACTGAAAGACGCCGACGCCGCAAAGCCGATAACACCCCTATCCCAGCCAGCATGTGAGTGATCGCAATGAACGCACAGACGGCGAACGCTACAGCGAGGTTTACTACCTTCAGAAGGCTTGGCACATGGGCCATGGGCGGCAACCAACCAGATTGAAACTCTGGACGGAACATTAGATGCTGCACTACTCGCGGGAAGAAATACAGCACATTGCTGCCGACCTTCAGCACGAACTCCAGAGGACTTTCAAACAGCAGGCCTGGCCTCAGGATATTCAGAGCAAGCAGCGCCTGAACGGCCGGAGCATCCTGACAAGCCCCCAGTAAACTGGCATCGCGCAATGCCTGCAGAACCAGCAGCAGTACATAGACAAGCATCCCCCCTCGTACGAACCAGGCGCAGTCTCTCGTCGCCCCCCACACTGCAACCAGAACAAAAGGTGCAAAAAAGACACTTTTGGGATGCGTAAAGAAGAAAGTCGATGTCAATACGACTAGTAGCGTAACCGCCGTCACTTGCTTTAAATACTGTCCTGCGCCCGGCCTATACAACGCAATTATAGCGAGGGCCAGCACGGGCAACATCATGAAGTGTTCTGGACGAGACATCACCCAAAGATAGGGCACAACGCCAAGCGCGCCGAATGTGACCAAGAAGCTGAAGCGACCTACCCACTGCTGTGGCTCCTGCCGCCGACACCAGAGTGCCAGCAGAGCGAACCACACAAAGGCAAGCACCACACCACTGATACGCATACCCAGGGGCTCTAGGTAGCCATAGACAGCTGAAAGCAATCCTGCTGCCGGATAGAAGACCCAAGCTATGGTATGCCCAAGTGTAGCTGTGCACTGAGGGAAAAAAGAAACCCGATGGCCATTCTCAAAGAAGAATCTGGCCATGCTGAGCTTAGTCATTACCTCATCGGAGTAGAGGGGAAGATAAAGGCCACTCAACAACACCAAGCTGAACAATAGCAGCATCAGTAGCGAAAGCTTTCTTGTCATTTCGTATCTCAACGCGAGTGCCCATGGCATGGAAAGCTGCCGATGGTATCAGGGGATCAACTGATTTCCTACATATCGCTGGCTCTAGCCCTTCCCCAAACGCCCCATGGGAAACCTGGAGAACCTGGAGAACCTGGAGAACCTCAACAAGGAAGCCAAGTGAAGCCTCATCCGGAGCAGAAAAAGGAGAGACCGTAGCGGAGAGGCACTCGAGAGAGACCTGAGCGGGCCAACAACGAGAGCTTATATCGCTGGCTCCATTTGAAATGTAACATCTGCACTTGCTTTACTGACTGATAGCCAGCGATATCGTATGACCATCGCCTATCTGCCTTGTAAAAAGCCAGAACGAAAAAAGAAGATCGATTTGAATTTACAATTCAAAGTGCCAGCCGACTCACCGACTGGCAACAATCGAGAAATTATTTAGCAACTAATCTTTATGCCTTCCTGCAGGCTGCCAGCATACCGAACAACAAGAATGCCAGCGCACCAGCACTTGGAACTATCAAAATATCCCAAGCCATCGCCATCGGACCGAACGCCATAAGGACTGCTGACCATGCGTAAAATCGCTCCGGCGTAGCGTCAGTTTTCTTACGCGCAAGCCAGCAGGCCTTTAAATTAATCAGTAACATAAGAGCGAATGGAACGAAGAATAACAGCCCTCCCTTCCAGATCAACGTCAAATAGTAGATATGGGTTGAGCTATTCATGGAGAGTGCCTTGGACCCTCCCTCATCAGAAAGGTAGCGACCGTAGCCGGAGAACCCATTACCTATAAAAGGACTGGCCACAATTTCGCGAAAGGCCTCAATCGCGAGCTCAATGCGACCGGTAGCAAACTCATCCGCCCCTCTATCAATATGTGCGAGTGAGTTGAGCATTCGGCTCTCCGTCATACGTGTGTAGCAGAATCCTGTAGCAAGCACTATCAATAGAATTGCAACGATGGAGCGGATAGCAGAGGTGCGATTTTTAAATGCATAAACAATGGCCGTACCCAGTATCCAAACAAGCAAGACTTGCGCGCTTCGTGAATCACTGCCCGTGATGAGAAAGGCACCACAAAACAACGAAACACCAAACCCGAGCATAACAGGCAGACGATGATTTCCACCGACAAACGAACCGCAAATCATAATTGTCTGGAGGCAAATGAGATCCGCCAGACTGAGAACACCAAATGTTGCAAAAACCGGAGCCCCTAGAAACTCTGCATTCATGTAGGCGTACTCCAGAGGCCCTACATAAATCCGAACATCCTGGTCCAAATAAAGAACCCTAAATGCGACAACAAAAACAAATATCGAAGAAAACACAGACAGCCAGAAGAATATACGACTAATCGCCACCCGCCTCCCCAGCATATTACCAAGGAATAAAAAAGATGGAGCAAACATGATCAAAATCAAAGAAAAAGCATGTCTGACCGCATCTCCATCCGGAGAAATTTTATTAACAATAAAAATAGAGGCAACACCACATGACACAGACAGCAGATACAGGACACCCACAATATTAAAAGTAACTAAAAAAGCCACCGAAATAAGCGGCACCAACAAAAACGCCGGGTTAATATCATAACCCAAAACATTGAACATAACCACAGGAATGGACATGGCCGCAGCTACAACCACCAATATCCAATGCACTATGACGGGTGACTTTTTTATACCCTCAACGCTAAACATACTTATCCCTTCCTGGATAATAAAAAAGGACGAGGTGAGACCCGGACCAGAAAATCCGAGGAAAAGTCTCACGCACTGCTGCACAATCATACCCTAGGCATAAGGTCATACGCCATCGGTTACCAATCAACGCCCCCCTCAAGAAGCGGACTGCCTCACTGTTAGCGTTCCGGAGGGAGTGCTTCTAGCCACTGAGTTCCGTGCATCAAACTCGTTGCCGCATAAACAATCGCTCACGCCCCTGATTTCTATAATGATGTCGCGACAAAATTAACCCTTTGGCGCGTTTTGAAATTGTGACTGACGTTTTATCGTGGCTTGTTCGCGATACCGACCTCATAGGATCGCGGTGCCATCAGCGGGAGGCATTGCCAGATGTTTTCCTATGTATCGAAGCCCCCCCGAACATGGGCTGTCACGCGCCTTGGGACGTCCTAGGGGTCTGTATGAAAAGTCTTGAGACGAAGGTCAGGTAAGGCGAAGACAGCCGAGGAACGGTCGGAGTCGCGCTCGACTTTACGGATTGTAAATGAGCATTCCGAGGCTGTTTTCAACGCAGCAAGCCAGACAGGATGGCGTCGAGCATTTGAGCCACTGGACACATGCACGACACCAGCTGCTGAAAGAGAGAAGGCGCCAACTTGAAGCTGAACAACAGGCTTTAGCGTTTCAATTCAGAAATTCATTTTGGCGACACGCGTCATGTCCGTCCCAGGACGGCTAATTACATGATGCAAAGCAACGCACGACGCAACACTCTTACATTGTAAGACAATAAAAATTCAAAACCCTGGATCAAGGCGTTGCTGCTGATAAATCCAATCCACAATATCACCATCGGGCGAGTACCCGCTTACTGTTTCGCGAAGCAACTGCCTGACACGGGTATAATCATCACTCGAGATGGCATGAAGCAACTCCTGCAACCTGAGACTCAGAACATCCCATGTTAGAAAGTCTTCTTGCGCACTCATAATCATAGGATGACGCGTTGCCAGGACATTATCCCCTATCAGCAGCTCCTCATAGAGTTTCTCGCCGGGACGCAACCCTGTAAACTCAATAGCAACGTCACCCTGGGGATTACGGTCTGTTCTTACGCTCAGCCCCGAGAGATGAATCATTTTTTCCGCCAGCTCAGCGATTTTCACTGGTGGCCCCATGTCCAATACAAACACATCCCCGCCTTGCCCCATGGAGCCCGCTTGAATAACCAACTGCGCCGCTTCTGGAATAGTCATGAAGTAACGGGTAATCTTCGGATGGGTTACCGTCAGCGGCCCACCGGCTTTGATCTGTTTGTGGAACAAGGGAATGACCGACCCAGAAGAGCCCAGCACATTGCCAAAACGAACCATCGTGAAACGTGTCTTGTTCACGTGCGACACATTACTTGAGTCACCGAATAGCACTGGAGCTATTTCCCGACTTAAGGCTTGAAGCGTCATCTCTGCAAGTCGCTTGGTACTGCCCATGACATTGGTCGGGCGGACTGCCTTGTCAGTGGAAATCAATACAAAGTTAGCCACCCCCGCCTGCAACGCAGCCTGCGCAGTACTGAGTGTGCCAATGACATTATTGAGCACCCCTTCAGCAATATTGTGCTCTACCATCGGGACATGCTTATAAGCCGCAGCATGGTAGACAGTATCAACATGCCAAGCTTTCATAATGTCAAACAGTTGAGACTGGTTACGCACTGACCCAAGAATAGGCAATAGCTGGGTGGATAGCCCCTCTCGAATCACACTCTGCTCAAGCTCCGCCATGATGCTGTACAGATTGAACTCACTGTGCTCAAACAACAGCAAGGTTCTAGGTGCAAGACTGAGTATCTGCCGACAAAGCTCGGAGCCAATCGATCCTCCAGCCCCCGTAACCAATACCACCTTGCCATGAACGCAACGCTCAAGCAGGTCGGCCTGGGCCGGCACCGGATCACGTCCTAGCAGGTCTGCTATATCGACTTCCTGAATGTCATCTACCTTGACACGACCACTGGCCAAATCCATGAAGCCCGGTACACTACGCACATGTACCGACAGCCCTTCCAAATAATCGAGAATTTCTCGTCGACGTGAACGCGACGCCGACGGGATTGCCAGAAGTACTTCTTGAGCACCTGTTTCATTGATCATGCGTTGAATATGCTTCGGCTTATAGACCAATAAGCCAGATATAACTCTGTCGGCGATAGAGTCATCGTCATCAATGAATGCAACAGGACGCATTGCCTTACCAATGCGCAAGGCCGCAATCAGCTGATTGCCTGCGGCACCGGCACCGTAAATGGCAACCCTAGGCAGACCGTCGTCACGACTGGTGAACGGGACATGCTGAGCAGCAGAAAACCAGTCACCCAAGAAATACTGACGCATCGCCAATCGCAATCCGCCGATCATAATCATACTCAACCACCAATAGTTGAAAATGATCGACCGCGGAACGAGATTCTGATGATTGCTATACCAATAAACAAATAAACCCAATATCAAAGAAGACAAGCTGACCGCCTTGATAATGGTCAGCAATGCATCATTCCCAAAATAACGCATCACCGCTCGGTACATCCCAAAGCGGATGAACAGCGGAATAGCGACGACAGGGGCCGCAATGAATAACCAACCATGGTCCAGAAGCGGATTAGCCAGATCGTCTATCCCCAGCCGAACCAAAAACGCCAGCCACAGAGCTCCCCAGACCAGGAAGACGTCTGTTATGACCTGAAGCAGGCGTTTCCGACGCCGAGGCAAGTTCAACAACCAAGCGCGCAATCCGTCAATCATCCTTTGAACCCAATATTCCCACATTCATCTTGAAGCCAGCCCTGACTTATTGGTCAGCCTCTGACTGCCAGAGCCATGACCTCACGCAGTACTTGGCAAGACTTTTCAATTTCTTCTCTCGTCAAGGTCGGATGCACCAAGAACATGATGCTGGTATTGCCAAGTTCTTGAGCGACAGGAAGACGCGTATCTGGACGCCAGCCGGTGCCATCGAAAGCCTTTTCGAGATAGACCTCAGAGCATGAACCTGAATAACAGGGCACACCACGCGAGACTATTTCGTTGATGATACGATCACGGGACCATTGTGGATCCAGCCTTTCCGGCTCAACGAAGACATAGCACTTGTAGGCTGCATGACCGACTCCCTCTCCGACACGAGGAACACGCAGACCAGGCAGGCCAGCCGCACACTCCCAGATCGCCGCCGCATTCGCAGCGCGGGCAGTATGCCATAGAGGCATGCGGCGTAATTGAATCCGCCCTATCGCCCCCTGCATTTCCAGCATGCGCCAATTCGTGCCAAAGCTTTCATGCAGCCACCGAAACCCAGGCGCATGATCACGCTCGTACACAGCCTCCCAGCTCTTGCCATGATCTTTATAAGCCCACATGGCGGCCCAGAGTTCACGATCGTTGGTCGTTACCATGCCCCCCTCGCCACCAGTGGTCATGATCTTATCCTGACAGAAAGACCAAGCTGCGACATGGCCGATCGAGCCGACTGATACACCCTTGTAGGTAGCGCCATGGGCCTGAGCGCAGTCTTCGATGACTTTCAAGTCATGTTTGGCTGCCAACTCCATGATCGGATCCATATCGCAGGGCCAGCCGGCCAGATGGACGCAGATGATGCCGCGGGTCCGAGGGGTAAGCACGGCCTGTATGGATTGCGCAGTGATATTCTGCGACTCACGGTCAACGTCAGCAAAAACCGGAACAGCTCCAGCATTGACAATACTGGATACCGAGGCCAAGAAGGTCCGTGATGTCACGATAACCTCATCGCCTTCACCGATCCCCAGCGCATGCAGCGCCAGATCCAAAGCAACCGTGCCATTGGCCAAGGCGACAGCATATTCTGTCCCAACCCAGCTCGCGAACTCCTCCTCAAACTTCCGGCATTCCTGGCCCGTCCAGTAATTGACCTTGTTGGAAAGCACGACGCCACGAACAGCCTCGGCCTCCTCGTCGGTGAAGGATGGCCACGAGGAAAAGGGAGTATTCAGCACAACTATCTACCTACTATCCGGAAATTGATCAATCAAGGGGGGCTCCCCCTGCGTCCATGAACTAGAACAAGGGTCTCGGCTATTTGACGAGCTCGCGTGCGGGAACACCTGCGACCGTCATATTATCAGAGATGTCACTGACGACGGCGGCACCGGCACCAACGACTACCTGCGTACCAATCGCCACCAGTTGCCTCACGCTGGCGCCGATACCTATCCAGCTCTCGTCACCGACAGTGACCCCCCCAGCAAGCCTGGCGCCAGGGCTGACATGCACGCATGCTCCCAGGTCGCAATCGTGATCGACACTGCAGCCGGTATTAAGTATCGCCCCTTCGCCAATTCTGCTGAAGGCGTTCACAACCGCGATAGCGAACACCACCGAGCCCTCTCCCAGCACAGCATGAGGACTGACAACCGCTGAAGGGTGAACAATGGACACCAGTGCCGCCCCCTGATTGCGCAGCCGCTCGAGCTTTTGTCGACGTACGGCGTTGGTGCCTATAGCCACGATCACGCCATCAAATTCACTGATACGATCCAACAACTGAGCACCATTGCCGATAACAGGCCAAACACCATTGCTGGAACGCTCAGGCCACGCATCATCAAAAAACTCGATGGACGCCCAGCCACCTGCCTGCGCAGCATCGGCAACCACTTTGCCATGTCCACTGGCCCCCAGGATAGCGAGTCGCCTGTTCATTTGCGTGTCCCGGTAAACTTGGACATGGTCACCTCGCCTTCAGCACTGATGCCGTCACGAATCAGGACCTTCCTGATCGTCAGCATGATGATCTTCAGGTCTAGCCAGAATGAACGATTCTCGACATACCAGACATCAAAATTGAATTTTTCTTCCCAAGTCAGTGCGTTGCGGCCGTTGACCTGCGCCCAACCTGTAACACCTGGGCGGACCTCATGACGGCGCCGCTGCTGCGTGTCATACAACGGCAAATACTCCATCAGCAACGGGCGTGGCCCAACCAGGCTCATATCACCTTTGAGTACGTTCCACAGTTCCGGCAGCTCGTCCAAACTGCTGGAGCGCAAGAAACTGCCGAATGGGGTCATCCGCTGGGCATCAGGCAGGGCCTTGCCGTCAGCATCGACCGCATCACGCATCGTTCGGAACTTGACCATCTCGAACGGCCTGCCCTCGAGACCGGGACGAACCTGTCGAAACAGGACCGGCCTGCCGAGCCTGAAACTGATCATGAGTGCCACGACAGCAATGACGGGCAAAAGAAGTAATAGGCCGACTCCCGCTGCCAGGATGTCGAAAGAGCGTTTAAGCATCGAAAGCCTCTTTCCTAAGGGAAAACCGTAAGTCAGTCAGGACTTGTGCCGTCTCGCCCAGCGAGACGACTGAAGTGAGTGCCAAAACGCCGTGTGCCAACCTCAAGCGACAATTGCTCTCTGTAGAACGCCTTCCCTTTCTCGGCCATGGCCTGGCGCTCCTGCAAAGAAACCTGCATCAGCTCGACGACAGCCGTGGCCAGTGCCTCAGGGCACTCCGACTCACAGACGATTCCACATCCCGCATCCCGCACAAGGTCGGCGGCGTCTCCATCGACCGCCATCAACAAGGGCTTGCCCGCAGCCATGTAAGCCTGTGTCTTGGAGGGGATGGTAATGGTGAACAGCGGATCCTTTTTCAGATGAACCAATAGTGCGTCCGCATGGTTGAGGTAGGCGCCCACCTGAGCCATGGGCACACCCGGCAGAAACGTCACGTTCTGCAACTTCTTCGACGCTACGAGCGTTTTGAGATGCTGAACTTCAACACCGCCGCCAAGGAACACGAACCTTGCTCGCGCCCCCCTGACCTGCAACAACTCTGCGGCGACAACGACGGCCTCAAGCGCCTGAGCTTTGCCCATGTTTCCAGCAAACAGAACACAAAACTCCCCGGGCTCCGCCAAGCCCACAGGCCTCGGCGTCTCGGGCACGTTGATCATGTCTTCCGCACACCAGTTATAGATCACATCGATCTTGCGCTCAGGCACTCCACGCTGGATCAACAAGCGCTTGAATCCTGGCGATAGCACAACAATCTGATCGACCCGCCGATACACCCAATTACAGACATGCGCAACCGCCCTCAACGCCCTCGCATTGGAAAACATGCCTGTCGCCTTGAGCGTATCCGGCCACATATCCTGGATATCGTAAACCACGGGCACCCGACGCAGCACTCGAATCAGAGCAGCGGCGATGCCCACTGTCAGGGGGGGATGGTAGGCGTAGATGACATCAGGACGCTTTGCGCCAAAGAGCCCGTACAGCAAGCTGCAGGCAGCAAAGCTGACATAGTTCAGGACTCGTCCTACACCGCTCTGCCCGTGACTGGGATAAAGCGGTACCCGGACGACCCTTACACCGTCGATGACTTCCCGCTGCAGCAGCTTAATCTTGTAACCCGGGTACAGTTGACCCCCAGGGTAATTCGGAAACCCTGTGACAACCTCTACATCGAACCCCTGCTCTACCAGTTTCCTGGCAAAAACAAGGCCCTTGAAGGTCGGTTCGGGGTCAAACCATTGGGTCAGCAAGAGAACACGGACAGCCATTCGAATCAGTACCTTCTCCAAACGGTACGCATCACATAGTCACGGTAACTATGGATAATCCGGACCACCTTCTCGGCGACATTAGGCATGCTGTAATCCTCGACCAACCGCAGCACACGCTCCTCTCCCCGAGCCTGCGATTCAAGAATGCTCAACCCTTGCAGCACACGCTCCGACTCAAGCCCAACCATCATGACCGCGGCTTCTTCCATGCCTTCGGGGCGCTCATGGGCTTCGCGCAGGTTCAGCGCAGGGAAGTTGAGAATCGAAGACTCCTCATTGATCGTGCCGCTATCGGAAAGCACAGCCTTGGAGCACAACTGCAGCTTATTGTAGTCGGTAAAGCCCAGAGGCTTGAGCAGGCGGACATTGGCATGGAAGGTGACACCCAGGGCATCTACACGTTTCTGCGTACGCGGGTGAGTCGACACAATGACCGGAAGATCATAGACCTGTGCAAGGGTATTGAGCACGTCTACGAGTTTGAGGAAGTTTTTATCAGCCTCGATATTTTCTTCGCGGTGGGCGCTGATCACGAAGAAGCGGCCTTCCTCAAGCCCGAGTCGCTCGAGCACATCCGAGGCCTCAATCCGTGAACGGTAGTGAGTCAGTACTTCGAACATTGGACTGCCGGTCTTGATGACCATATCTGGAGACAGGCCTTCGCGCAGCAGATAATCCCGTGCAATGGTGCTATAGGTCAGATTGATATCCGCCGTATGATCGACAATGCGCCGGTTGATTTCTTCCGGCACACGCATATCGAAGCAACGATTGCCCGCCTCCATGTGGAAGGTCGGAATTTTTCGGCGCTTAGCGGGCAGAACGGCCATACAGCTATTGGTATCACCCAATACCAGCAACGCCTCCGGTTGGACTTCAGCCAATACACGGTCCACGGCGATGATCACATTACCAATGGTTTCTGCGCCAGTCGCACCGGCAGCGTTCAGAAAATGATCCGGTTTACGAATGCCGAGATCCTGGAAAAAAATCTCATTCAACTCATAATCATAATTCTGGCCGGTGTGGACCAGCACATGATCACAGTGAACATCTAAAGCAGCCATGACACGCGAGAGCCGAATAATCTCTGGGCGAGTCCCCACCACGGTAACAACTTTCAACTTTTTCATTGCAGAATCCTGTATACGGCGACTCAGGTATGCACACCCACGGGGCGCGCGTAGGTGTCAGGGTACTCGCGGTCGAATATCTCGTTGGCCCAGAGCATCACAATCATTTCCTCGTCACCGACGTTGGTAATGTCGTGCGTCCAACCGGGAACCGTTTCAACAATCTCAGGTTGCTCGCCGGTGGTGAAAAGCTCGTAAAACTCATCGGAGATCACATGACGGAAGCGAAAACATGCCTTGCCTTTGATAACCAGAAACTTTTCAGTCTTCGAATGATGATAATGACCGCCACGAGTAATACCCGGATGTGCGGTAAAGTAAGAAAACTGTCCGGAGTCTTTGGTCTTGAGCATTTCGACAAAGACACCACGTGAGTCCCCGTACTTCGGAACTTCATAGGTGAACTTTTCAGGCGGCATGTAGCTCAAATAGGTGGAGTACAGCGCTCTGACCAAACCGGTACCCACCGCTTCCGTGATGATGGAATTACGGCTATCCCTGAAAGCATAGAGCTGGTCAGCCAGCGCGCCCACAGTCGTCGTATAGACGGGCTCCACGTCAACAAATGGATGCCCCGTGCGATTCCCATCCACAACACCGACAAAATAGCGAATGACGTCATCGATATATACGAGACTGACAGAAGCCTGCGGATCATTGATCGTAATGGGTAAATCGCGGATGATATTATTGCAGAAGGTCGCTACTGCGGAGTTATAGTTAGGGCGCGCCCACTTGCCGAATACGTTAGGCAACCGAAACAGATGCACTGGCACCTGATGATCGGCCTGCAAGCCCAGCAGGGCCTCTTCGCCCCCACGCTTGCTATTCCCATACAGATTATCGAGTTCGGCCTGGATCGACGACGTGTACAGCACGGGAATCTTCCGACCACTGGCAACAATGGCATCACAGATTGCCTGGGTCATGTCCGTATTGCCCGACCGGAACTCCGCAGGATCCAGTGGTCGGTTGACACCCGCCAGGTGGAAGACAAAGTCAACCTGAGCAACGAGTGCAGGAAGGCTTTCAAGTGCATCCGACCGGGTAAAACGCACGATATCAATATCCGTGCGCTCACCCAGATAAGCCGTCAGGTTTTTCCCGATAAAGCCATTGGCCCCGGTAATCAGAACTCTCATGAATCACTCCTCCGGCGTAGCCTGTTCGCCACGCTGGATAGCACGCATGAAATCAAGTTTCAGCAGCAGACGCTGCATGCCTTCCACATCGAGCCTCTCAGTATTGTGAGAGTTGTAGTCTTCCGTATGGGAAATCTTGGTTTCGCCTTCTTCGACAAATTTTGCGTAGTTCAGATCACGCAGGTCTGGTGGTACCCGGTAGTAGTCACCCATATCTTGGGCACACACCATTTCCTCACGACTCAATAGCGCTTCGTAAAGCTTTTCACCATGACGGGTGCCAATGACCTGAATGGGGTGGTCTGGTTTACCAACAAGTGCCGTCAATGCCTGCGCCAGAACCTCCACTGTTGCTGCGGGGGCTTTCTGGACAAACAGGTCGCCGCTATTTCCATGCTCGAAGGCGAAGAGCACCAAGTCCACAGCATCAGACAGCGTCATCATGAAGCGGGTCATGTTCGGGTCGGTCAAGGTCAAGGGCTTGCCCGCACGGATCTGGTCGATGAAAAGCGGAATTACCGACCCTCGAGAGGCCATTACGTTCCCGTAGCGGGTCCCGCAAATCACTGTCTTGGTCTCATCGACATTACGAGACTTGGCAACCATCACCTTTTCCATCATTGCCTTGGAGATACCCATAGCATTGATCGGATAAACGGCCTTGTCAGTGCTCAGGCAAACGACCCGCTTAACACCATTCTGGACAGCAGCCTCCAGAACATTCTCGGTACCCAGAACATTGGTCTTGACAGCTTCAAGTGGATGAAACTCGCAAGAAGGTACCTGTTTCAATGCAGCAGCGTGGTAAATGAAGTCAACGCCACGGCTAGCATTTAGAATACTTTGATAATCACGCACATCGCCAATGTAAAACTTAAGTTTCGCGCTAGCATAACGCTTGCGCATGTCATCCTGTTTTTTTTCATCGCGACTAAATACGCGTATCTCAGCTATGTCGCTATCAAGAAAACGCTTGAGGACGGCATTACCAAAAGAACCAGTCCCACCGGTAATCAATAGAACTTTATTAGCAAAAATACTCACTTGAATTTCCCCATAAACTCAACCAGTCGTTTTCCGATGGCGCGACCTGACTTGGCTTCCAGCGCCCACACCCTACCACGCTCGGCGCGGCTCAACAAATCTTCTTGGCCTTCCGAAAAAAATTTAACCAGCGCATCGGCTACCACGCCGCTGGAAAAGCCCTCAATCGCGTTTACATACTCAAAATACTCTTCTGGAATACCTTTCAAACGCGTTGTCAAGACAGGTATACCGGAAGCAACATACTCCAGCAGCTTAGAAGGGAACGAGTAACGCGTATAAAGTTGCGCCGGATCTCTCGTCAACACAAGGACGGCTGCTTGAGCCTGAAGCTCCGCCACCCGCGCAGGCGGAACGAAACCCAGATATTTAATGGACGCGTGCCGAGTCGACATCTCATCAAGATAACCCTCAAGGTCGCCCCGACCACAGATCACAAGATCGCAATCGACACCCGACTGAAGAAACCCTTCAACCAACTCAACAATCCCATAGGCCCTATTAACACCACCTGCGTAAAAAATACCACCGCTAACCGGCGCGCCATTCGGCCTGGCAAGCGGAGCGCTTTCGGCAATCCCCTCCAGCACCATATATGGCTTATGCCGCCACACTGGATTGTCCTCAACCATTGGCCGACTGATGACCAACAGCCCAGAGGAAGCACAAAGCAATCTATCCAGCAAAAAAGCATCTAGGCGTTTCAAACCTCGCCGCAACCAGCCGCTCTTCAACCCCATCCCCATATGAGCAGGCAAGTCAGGAATATAAACGTAATATGGCTTACGGAAAATTTTAGAATAAATAAAAGCCGCCAGCAAATTCGGAGAATGGGCAGCATACACTAAAACACCATCCATACCGCGCCCCATGAGCATCAGCCCATAAAGCGAACCTAAAAAGCGAATACCCATTTTAAACAAGGGCAGGTTGATCAGCGGAAAAACCCTTCCCTCACCATTATCGAGAATTGATGCTGGAAACCAAATCCGCCTATTCTTTGGATATGTCGATACTGCGATACTAGCCACAGTAGAAACCCTCACCCCTGCCGCACGAAGACCCTCTAACAGACGAGACTCCAGTTTATAGGCCGCCACCTGAGGAAAAGAGTCCCCATGGGAATACTTCTCGAAATATCGACCCCCAACGTAAAAACCCAGCAAGACCAAGTTTCGCATTACATCGACCTCATTCTGATAAGCCGCGAGAGGCGCGTCCACCAAGCTCAAAATACTCACATTGCACTATCTTACTATTCACCCAACCACCGACAACAAGCATCAACCTACCATCTACCTACTCTACCTGACAGGAGCGAAGCGCCCCGCCATGACGACACTCCAGCGTCGCATTAAACCCACAAGTTACAGGCTATATACCCCAACCCAAGAGGCTCCTCCCCTTAAAGCCTCGCACTTGCAAAATCTGCCCAGGCCACCCCCTTCCACAGCACCACCATGGATAGGAGACCGAAAACTACCGACCAAACGGCCTCCCCCACCCACCATGCCATCTCTGGAAGGGTCAAGCCAATTAGCGAGTTCAGCGAATATCCGACAGATATCATGCACAAGGAAACTGCAAACGGTCTGACACAACCTCTGTAGAAACTCACCTTTCTGATAATCGACTTCCCTACGAAGACAAAATACATCAATTGTCCGGCAAGGACACCGACCGCCGCACCACCGACACCGCCTGCGAAAGCTCCAGCATAGGCCCCTCCCACTGATACCAAGGAGCAACACAGCGAAAGCAAGGCTAGAGACCTCATCTTTCGATGAACCTCCAACCTCTTTTGCACATAGACTGCCGCACAATTAAGGAACACCCCGACATAGACAACCAGCAATACACCAACCGAAACATCAATTGGCTTATTTGTAAACCGCTCAAACAGTGGAAACCCCACAACAACCAGAGTAACCCACAACAATGAAAATACAATAATCAAGAAACTCATCGAAGTCTGTATCAATACAGACTCGAATACACCTTCACGAAACCTCTTGATAATCAAAGGATGGACCAGCATGAGCAAAGGCATACTCAGCAAGCCACCAGCCCCTACAAAGAGGTCCTTGAGCGATAAATATGCATCCCCACCAAACACCTGTAAATGACCAATCGCTAACCTATCAGCGGCTGCCATGACCAACATACCAAGCAACCAGGGCGCTAGCGCCGAGCCATATCCATAAACCGAACGAACATCAAATTTAAACCTAAAAAAATCAAACAATGATGCCGAAACTCGCAAATTTTTATATATCGAAAAAAGCATAAAAGATGCGGCAACCCCATACCCCATAGTCAGGGCAGCCATTGCATCGCCGTAAGAAATACCTGCTGTAGAATACAACGCAACGATTAGGCCAATCTGTACTACCGCCTGCACAATCACAGCAACTAATTGCTGAACGACCAAGAACGCCGCCTGACATACGGATGACGTGAAAAAAAACAAGATCTGCGCAACACATAACGCCCAGATAGACAGCGCCATGCCTTCGCCGTTAGAAACCAGAGCCCCGACCACAGCGGCCAACGAGGCTGAAAAAGGAGCAATCAAAGCCACAAGAAGCAAACAGTTTAAAAAAAGTGAACTTTTATTATCGGCCCCTGAATAAAAGTACACGAAGGAATTCCCCACCCACGTCGCACTCAACTGCGCTATTATTAGCGAGCACGAAAGACTTACAGAGTACAGTACATAATCCCCCTTGGGAAAATGACGATACAGAAAAAAAACAAACCCGACAGTTAGTAGCGCAGGAACCAATTTTACCGGCACATACAAGACAAGTTTATTTAGAAACCCGTTAATATTACTCATATTGATCCAAAAGCACCCTGAAACACGCCACCCTCCAAATACAGAGCTAGCAGAACAGAGGAGAGAGAAAATATTGACGGATATTAGCCGAAATTATGCTCAATAGGAACAAAGGATCGCCACCCAAGCCTTGCCTCCCCCTTCGCACACAGCCCCTCAACGGCAGTGCTCTACCTCAACAATGAGCTATGCCTCCATAGCCCGGTCAGGGCGAGGTGGAGCGCTGCAGGCCATGGAGATCCAGCGCCCACTGAGCCGAATCGACGATTACACTCTGGCGCCACCAGCCAACTCGATAATCGTCGAGCAGGCACGATCTGGGCACTCAGAGCCACCAGAGTAGCGGAATCACAAAGCTGACTGACTTCTCTGCTATTTTTCCCGACTGCTTACTCAAACCTTTTCAATCACAACACCTGCCAATCGACAAAACGAGCACTGGGCGTTATCGGCCCCCGAGAGGGATGGTAGTTCCAGCAAGCCTCCGAAGGGAGAGACTGACGCCCCTCTGCCGAGACAAAAACGAGGTGAAGCACGCCCAACTTCAACCTCGATGGATTTCGGGCCGGCGCCCAACGAGATAGCACCACATACTCAAGGGATAACCACATTGATCCTCTTGTCCCGTTTTTCCAGTACACATGCCAGCATCTTTTTGGCCTGCTCTTCGCCGTGCACCAATATGACCGTCCCGGCCGGCCTCCCCTCCCCCATCGCAAAAGCCACCAACCCCTCCTGATCCGCATGCCCCGAATGCCCAGTCAACGTCATCACCTTGGCCCGCACCTCATACATCTGCCCATCCAGATCGATCTGCACAAACCCTTCCGCACCCTCGCTAGCCTGAATGACCGCTCCAGGCGTACCTTTGGCCTGATACCCGACAAACATCACCTCATGCCTTGGATCCCCGATCATGGCCTTGAGGTAATTGACGATACGCCCCGCGGAACACATCCCATTACCGGCAATCACGATGGCAGGACGCCCAGTGCTCTTGAGGTGATTGACGACTTGCTGGTGCTTGGCATGCGTATCGACGCAGATCAACTGCTCGAAGCCCAGAGGATTGCGCCCCTCTTGCAGACGCTGGCGGGCTTCGGCACTCCAGAATTGATGCAGGTCCCGGTAAGCACGGGTAATGCGTTGGGCCAAGGGCGAGTCGAGAATGATGGGAAGTTGCGACCAGTCGAGAGGATCATCGCCGGCCTTTTCGCTGTGAGAGGTGAGCAGGGCTTTGCGGTGCAAGATGTCTTCGAGTTCGTACAGCAGCTCTTGGGTACGGCCGAGACTGAAGGCAGGAATCATGATGGTGCCGCGATCGGCCAAGGCGCGGTCAATGGCAGCCTCCAGACGCTGCTGCCGCTCGCTGCGATCAGGATGCAGACGATCACCATAGGTGCTTTCGAGCACCAACAAATCCGCACGCTCGGGTGGCTGTACGGGTTTTAGCAATGGATTGTTCGCTGCACCCAGATCTCCGGAGAAGACGATACGAATACTGTCAGGCACACCGACCTGGATTACATCGCACTCCACATAAGCCGACCCCAGCAGATGCCCGGCTCGCTGCAGGCGGATGCGACACTGAAGCGCATCACCGTTCACCACCGTTTTCCATTGCCCAAAGGGCAACGGGACAATCAGTTTCTTGAGAAACGCCAGATAGCGCTCCACCTGGACAGGCTCCGCGGTAACACCGAGCTTGTAGGCATCTTCCAACACCAGGGGCAGCAGGCGCGCAGAAGGCTCACTGCAAATGATCGGGCCACGATAGCCTGCAGCGAGCAAGGCGGGGATTCGACCGACATGATCCAGATGCACATGGGTAATGATCAGCGCCTGGATACCATCAATGGGAAATCCGAGTACGACAGATTCGCCCCTGGCATCATCGCCCTGCTCGAGACCACAATCGACCAACAAACTGGTCGTGCTATCGAGGTGAAGTTGATGGCATGAACCAGTCACACCACGGGTAGCGCCGTGATGCGAGAGCGTAGGGAACGGCATGCTGCTGAAACCTCCAAAGGACTGAAATGAAGCACGCTATTACTTCATTCATTCAGCAGCAGGAAATAGGAGCTGGGTTCGTCGGACCAGGCAGGAAAAATCCTTAATTGCCGGACAATGCCGCCTGGCGGGCAGAAGCGCGGATCTTGCGCTTGCTACGCAACACGCCATAAGCCCCCAGCAACGGACCAACAGCCAGGCCAACGACCAGTGCGGCGATTACCAGCACCGCCACCGGCACCGCCGGCGCAACCCAGCCGAACAAAACCAGGGAAACGGCTTGCTGGTTCTCCAGAACGAAGAACAGGACCACCGCCGCCAAAAGCAGCACGAAGAGTGCCGCCAAGGCACGCTTTAGGTTACGCATCAGGCTGTTCCTTCTCTCATCAATGCGCGACTTGGTCTTCTTCTTCGTTGACACGGTCGCGCAGCTCCTTACCGGGCTTGAAGTGCGGCACATACTTGCCTTCAAGATTCACCGACTGGCCAGTCTTGGGGTTACGCCCTACCCGTGGCGAGCGGTAGTGCAAGGAAAAGCTGCCAAAGCCACGGATCTCGATGCGATCACCAGTGGCCAAGCATTGCGACATCTGCTCAAGCATGGTCTTGATGGCCAACTCCACGTCCTTGGACGAGAGCAGCCCTTGATGGGTGACAATACGTTCGATCAGCTCCGACTTCGTCATATTTTTCCCTTCGTTATCAAGCAGCTAGATCATTGCTTAACCAGTTTGTAGCACGCTCCGGCAGATTTGAACAGGGTGGATCTTGACTTGATAAAAAAAATCAAGATCAGGGAGCATGAAGAAAGGGATTGATGCGCAGTAGCGGCACAGCAATTGATTGGTGGGGCTTGGGAGCCCCTGGGGAGCGCTGCGTGCTCCTTTCGCGGCACAAGGCCGCCCCACATGGAGCGAGCGCGCTGTAGGCGCCTGTTTCTTGCGGGCACAAAAAAGGGCGACCGAAGTCGCCCTTTTCTACCGATCAAACAGAACTTAGTTCTGCTTGGCCATAGCTTCGCGCAGCAGCGCAGCCATGGTGGTGTCGGCAGCAGCTTCCGGAGCGGCGTTTTTCAGGCTCTGGATAGCTTCGCGCTCTTCAGCATCGTCCTTCGACTTGATGGACAGGCTGATAACGCGGGACTTGCGGTCGACGCTGATGATCTTGGCTTCGATCTCTTCGCCTTCCTTCAGGACGTTACGCGCGTCTTCAACGCGGTCACGGCTGATTTCGGAAGCCTTCAGAGTAGCTTCGATGTCGTCGGCCAAGGTAACGATGGCGCCTTTGGCGTCAACTTCCTTGACGATACCCTTGACGATTGCACCCTTGTCGTTCAGAGCAACGAAGTTGGAGAACGGATCGTCTTCCAGTTGCTTGATACCCAGGGAGATGCGCTCGCGCTCTGGATCAACCGACAGGATGACGGTTTCCAGCTCGTCGCCCTTCTTGAAGCGACGTACGGCTTCTTCGCCGGACTCGTTCCAGGAAATGTCGGACAGGTGAACCAGGCCGTCGATGCCGCCGTCCAGACCGATGAAGATACCGAAGTCGGTGATCGACTTGATGGTACCGGTGATCTTGTCACCCTTGTTGAACTGGCTGGAGAAGTCTTCCCATGGGTTGGACTTGCACTGCTTGATGCCCAGGGAGATACGACGACGCTCTTCGTCGATGTCCAGAACCATGACTTCCACTTCGTCGCCAACCTGAACGACTTTCGACGGGTGGATGTTCTTGTTGGTCCAGTCCATTTCGGAAACGTGTACCAGACCTTCAACGCCTTCTTCCAGCTCAGCGAAGCAGCCGTAGTCGGTCAGGTTGGTAACGCGAGCCTGTAC
>Ga0153917_1000461_pt1 | contig 26403 bp, 20 predicted proteins | sample TSFL001MetaG_FD_104695 | JGI IMG/M metagenome (GOLD analysis project Ga0153917, IMG submission 104695) | Attine ant fungus gardens microbial communities from Florida, USA - TSFL001 MetaG | ecosystem: Host-associated > Fungi > Mycelium > Unclassified | place: USA: Florida, Paynes Creek Historic... | reverse complement strand
GCGGAACCGCTCAGCGCTAGGCGCGCCGCTCCCTCGAACCCGGTCGCCCGGTCAGAACGGGGGCGGGACCTCGGCCGACTCGGTGGGCTGGGTGGGCACGAACACCACACCGGGACTGCGCGGCGGGTCGTCCGTCAGGACCGCCCCGTTCGCCGCCGCCACGCCGGTCGTCCATCACGGGCGCGCGGTCCTCATTCGCCGATGCCGAGATCCGCTCGGTCGATGGATCCCCGACCTGCCCGGCAGCGCCCGAGGCGAGACGGAAGCCGCACCGCCGCGCCCGAGGCGAGACCGAGGCCGCACCGCCGCGGCCGCAGCGCCCTCCCGCTGCCCGCCGTCAGATCCACCCCCGCTCGTGCGCGACGCGGGCGGCCTCCGTGCGATTGCGCGATCCCGTCTTCCCGATCGCCGATGACAGGCGATTGCGCACGGTCCCCGCGGAGAGGAAGACCTCCGAGGCGATCGCGGCCGCGCTTCGTCCTTCGCCAGCGAGACGGAGGATCTGCCGCTCCCGGTCGGTGAGCGGGTTCGCGCCCTCGACGAGCGAGGCCTCGGCGAGAGCCGGATCCATTACCGGAAGACCGGCGTGCACTCGACGGATCGCGTCGGCGAGATGCTCCGGCGGAACGTCCTTCATCACGAATCCGCTGGCGCCGGCATCGAGGGCCGCGCGCAGGTAGCCGGGACGGGCGAAGGTCGTCACGATGAGCACTCTCGTGCCGGGACTCGCGGCGAGCACGGCGCCGGTGGCCCGGATGCCGTCACCGCCGGGCATCTGGATGTCCATCAGGCAGACATCGGGCCGCAGCCTCGCGACCTCGGCGACCGCCCCGGCGCCGTCGCCGGCGAACCCGACCACCGCCAGGTCCGGCTCGAGGTCGAGGAGCGCGCCGAGCGCGCCGCGCACGAGCGCCTGGTCGTCGACGATCACCAGCCGGATGGGCGCCCCGTCCACGGGCCTCGGCGTCGCATCCGTCGTCACCACGTCAGGCTCACTCTCGTTCCCTTCGCCGCTCGGCCGCGTTCGACGTCGCCTCCGGGCTCGATGCGCAGCACGGCCCCGGCCGCGGAGGCGCGTTCGGCCATGCCCTGCAGCCCATTGCCCGGCTTCCCCCGGATGCCGATGCCGTCGTCCTCGACGAGGATCGTGCCGGGCTCGACGACGATGCGCACGCGACCGGCCGACGCGTGCCGCAGGATGTTCGTGGTCGCCTCCCGCAGGATCCACGCCGCAGGCAGCGCCTGGGCCGGCGAGAGGGAGCCCGCCTCGCCCTCGACCTCCAGGTCGATGCCGCCGGATTCGAGCGCTCGCCGGCTCGCCTGCAGCTGGTCCGCGAGGCCGCTGGAGCGCAGGCCCGTCGCGGTCGCGCGCACCCCGGCGATGGCCTCCCCCGTGAGACGGGAGATCTCCGCGAGCTCGCGCCGAGCCGCATCCGGGTCGCGGTCGACCAGGCGCATCGCGAGCTCCGACTTCAGCTTGACCACCGTGAGGGAGTGGCCGAGCAGGTCGTGCACGTCGCGGGCGACGTGCTCCCGCTCCTCGCTCGTCGCGAGCTGCATGCGCAGTTCGTCGGCAGCGACGGAGCTGTCGATCAGCCAGGTGTTGACCGTGTTGGCCGCGGCCATCATCACCACCACGCCGAAGCCGACCCAGGCGGGCGCCTCGCCCGTGAGCTGCGCCCGGACGACCTGCGCGGTCGCGAGCACGAGGCCCGCGATCGTGACCGGCCAGTGCCATCGGCGCCCGAGCCCGTACGAGGCGTACGCCATGAGGAACGGGACGAAGCTGACCGCATCCCATCCGATCGCGGGGATGGTCGATGCGCCGGCCAGTCCCGCCGTGAGGAAGAGCAGGCGCGTCGCCGTCGGCGGCCGGCGCCATCCCGCGCGCATGCCGAGCACGAAGCCGGCGAGATAGGCGGCGGCGAAGGCGACGAGGCCGATCCAGCCCAGCCCGAGCAGAGCCGGGGCCGCGGACGAGTCGAGCAGATCCCGCACGGGGAAGTACAGGCAGAGCATCCACACCGCCCCCATGACCCAGCCGTACCGCTCCCACGGCCCCTTCACGGGGGCCTCCCGCGGGAGCCGGGCGCTGATCATGGGTCGAGCCTAGCCACGGCGTCGAGCATCGAGCGCTCCCCCACTGCTAACGGCGCCGTCGCGACCGCAGCACGCCGAAGCGCACGAGCAGCGCGAAGACGACCGTCCAGGCGACGGCGTTGACCAGCACGACGGGCAGCGGGTCGGCGCCGCCCGCGATGAGCGCGCCCTCGGTGACGGGCCAGCGCACGAGCGCGACGTAGCCGTACATCGCCGTGTAGTGGGCGATGTCGAGCATGACGCCGGAGAGCGGCATGAACGCGTTGCCGAAGAAGCCGAAGAAGCTGATCGAGATGGATGCGAGGGCCGCCGCCGAGTCCGAGTTGACGGCGAGGCCCACGCCGAGGCCGAAGAGCCCGAACACGAGACCGCCCGCGAGGATCAGCGCGGCCACGGCGAGCCAGCGCCACGGGTCGTCGGCGGAGGCGCCGGTGCAGGCGCCTATGGCGAACACGACCGCGATGGAGAGCGCCGCGAAGCAGACGGCGGTGAGCACCTTGACGGTCGCATAGCCGGTCGTCGTGAGCGGGGTCAGGGCGAGCTGCCGTCCCCAGCCCTGCCGCACCTCGGATGCGGCGAGGGAGCAGAGCGAGCTCATCGCCGTCGCGGTGCCGAAGGCGGCCATCGACGACATGACGTAGAAGGCGACGTTCCCCTTGCCCGCGCTCGCGTCGGCGTGCTCGCCGCCTGCGCCGAAGAGCAGGTACATCGCGACGGGCATCGCGAGGGTGAAGGCCAGCGTGTAGGGGTTGCGCAGCTGTCTGACCAGCTCGACGCGGAAGAAGACGGTGGAGATGCGCATGGTCAGTCCTCCGTGAGGGCGGTGAACGCCGTCTCGAGCGGAGGCGCGGCGATCTCCAGGTCGTGGGCGCCGAGCGAGAGGAGCATCGCCGCGAGGGCGTCCGAGCGCTCGGTGCGGACGTGGATGCGGTCGCCGTCGCGCGTGAGCCCCATCGGGAGCGCACCAACAGCGCCCGGGAGGGGATCCGGGCCGGGGCTGACGTCGATCGGGCCGGCGAGCGAGCGGTCATCGCGCAGCTCCGCGAGGATGCGTTCGGCCGTCCCGACGGGGAGGGATGCCGACACGGTGCGTCCGCCGAGCGAGGACCTCAGCCCCGCGGTGGCCGCGTCCGCGACGATCCGGCCCCGGTTCATGACGACCGTCCGCTGCGCGAACTGCTCGGCCTCCTCGAGATAGTGGGTCGCGAAGACGACCGTGCGCCCGGCTCTCGCATCCTCGTGCATGATCTCCCAGAAGCGCCGACGCGCCGTGACGTCCATGCCGGTGGTGGGCTCGTCGAGCACGAGCACATCGGGATCCGGCAGCAGGGCGAGCGCGAACTTGACGCGCTGCTGCTCGCCACCCGAGCACCTGCCCACCCGGCGACGGGCGATCGAGGCCAGCCCCGTGCGCTCCATGACCCCGGCCGCCCGCGCGTCGGCGCCGTGGAGGCTCGCGATCACGGCGACGGTCTCGCCGACGGTGAGGTCGGCGAGCAGTCCGCCCGTCTGCAGCAGCGCCGAGAGCACGCCGTCCGCCACGGCCCGGCGGGGACTTCGTCCGAGGACGCTCACCTCCCCCTCGTCGGGGTCGGCGAAGCCGAGCAGCGTGTCGAGCGTGGTCGTCTTGCCCGCGCCGTTCGGCCCGAGCAGGGCCACGATCTCGCCGCGGTCGATCACCAGGTCGATGCCGTCGACCGCGCGGACTCGCCGATCGCCGACGCCGAATCCGCGGACGAGGCCGCTGATCTGGACCGCGGGCGCGGAGCGAGCGGGGGTGGGGGCCGGGCTGCTCGGGGCATCCGTCGAGAGGGACTCGATGTTCATGCCTTCAGGCTTCCGCCATCCGGACGGCCGCGCAGGAGGGCGATGTCACCTCCGTGACGTGACGATCGTCACGTCACCCCGCTTGGTGCCCGAAACGGGCCCTTGAGCCCTGTGCCCAAGGACCCGTTTCGAACACCTGGCGAAGGGCGGCGGGGCAGGGAGCGACCCGCACGGATCAGCTCGTCGGATCCTTGAGCCGGACGAGGCGCTCGTGGCCGGTCTCCTCGAGCTCGGCGACGTCGGAGCGCGACTTCAGGAAGTCGGAGAAGGAGCGGAAGCCGAGCGCCTTCTCGTTGAACGAGGGATCCATGCGGCGCATCTGCTGCTTCACCGCGGAGCTGTGCAGCCACCCGGAGTCGTCCTTCTCCTGGCTGAGCCACAGGGCGCGGATGAGGAGGCCGGTCATCTCGGTCTCCTCGTCGTCGATCGTGTCGAACACCCCCTTGGGCTCGTCGTCGACGAGCTCCTCGGACGGGCCGACCGGGATCCGCTCCGGCTGCGTCGCCTGCTCCGGTTCCTGCCCCTTGGCCGCCGCCGCAGTCCTGATGCGCCGCTGACGCTTCGGGGCGGACTCGCGCTCGGGCTGCACGGCCTGCTCGACCGACTCAGGCGCGTCGGGCTGCACGACGGGCTCGGGCGCATCGGGCTCCTCGTCCCGCACGGCCCGCTCGACCGGCTCGATCCGTTCGCGGCGCCCGCTCCGCTCCGAGCGCCGCGGGCGCTCCGGCCGCTCGATCCCGGGCAGCGCGTCGTACGAGGCGAACTCGTCGCAGGCGGCGGTGAGCGCCTTGGCGGTGGAGCCGGCCACGCCGATCCCCACGACGTAGCGGCCGAGGCGCTTGCAGCGCTGCGCCAGCGGCACATAGTCGGAGTCGCCCGCGACGATGACGACGTGGGTGAGGTCGTCGAGGCGGAACATGTCCTCGACCGCGTCGACGGCCAGCCGGATGTCCGCGCCGTTCTTCGCATACGCGGCGGCGGGGAACAGCTGCACCAGGTCGACCGCCCGCGCGACGAGCTGGCTGCGGTAGTCGGCGTTCACCGGCGACGACCAGTCGGCGTAGGCCCGGGTCAGCACGAGCGTGCCGAACGACGAGGCGTAGTCGATGATCGCGGCCACGTCGATGACGGCCGCCTGCAGCCGCGCCGCGATCTCGGCGTCCTCGGGATGCTCGTGGATGCGCTGCCGATCGCGCCCGAAGGAGTTGCGCCCGTGCACGCGGTCGTACCAGGAGAGCACGATGTTGTCGAAGTCGAAGTAGACCGCGACCCGGCCGTTCTGAGGTTCCGCCATGTCCCCAGTGTGACAGCCCGCGGGGCGCAGCGCCCCGCGGGCCGTCGGCGAGCGCGCGTCGCCTATTGTTGATAATGATTATCATGTTGTTTTTGATGCCGGCAGATCGCCGGCAGCGACCCATGGAAAGCGATGGTCAACGAATGGACCTGTTCAGGAGGACTCGCCTCGCGGCGGTCTCGGCGGTCGGCGTCGCGGCGGCGCTGGCGCTGTCAGGATGCGGGGCCTCGGCGGAGGCGCCGACCGAGACCGCGTCCGGCGGCACGCTGCGCGCGGCGTTCGCCGGGAGCACGACCGAGACGCTCGACTACCTGCACGGCCCGACCGCGCTCGACTACGTTCGCGCCCGGCTCGTGCACGCCCCGCTGTGCGAGATCGACCCGAGCGCCGCGGACGGCGTCTCCTACGGCGTCGTGCAGTCGATCGACGTCTCGGCCGATCTCTCGCAGTACACGCTGAAGGTCCGCCCGGGCGTTCGGTTCACCGACGGGAACCCCGTCACGAGCCAGGACGTCCTCTACTCGCTACGGGCGCCCGTCGTGCTCAAGGGCCTCCCCTTCACCCTGCTGCCCTCGCGCAACTTCGATCTCGACGCCGCATCCGCACCCGACGACTCCACCGTGGTCCTGCCCGCGATCTCGCCGATCGCGGACGGTCGCGAGATCCTCTGCCAGAGCATGCTCACGATTCCGAACGGCACCACCGAGTTCACCGTGGACACCCCCTCGAGCGGTCCATTCACGATCGCGTCCTTCGAGCCCGGCCAGTCGACCGTGCTCCACCGCAACCCGGACTACTACGGCGCCGCTCCCTCGCTCGAGGAGATCGACCTGTTCTCGATCCCCGACGCCGAGGCGCGCGCGAACGCGCTGCGCAACGGACAGGTCGACTTCGCCAGCGGCCTCGCGCCCGCCCAGGCGCAGTCCCTGCAGGGTGCCGCGGGCATCTCCGTGACCTCCTCCGAGCTGCCGTACGCGTCGTACCTGCACTTCACGATGGACTCGACCAAGGCGCCCTTCGACGATCCGCGCGTGCGCGAGGCGGTCAAACTCGCCGTCAACCGGGACCGGATCGTCCAGAACGTCTACGGCGGGCTCGCGTTCGTCGGCGACGACGTCCCCGGGCTCGGCTTCCCGAGCTACGACCAGTCGCTCCCCCAGCGCGGGTACGACCCCGCCGCCGCCCGTCAGCTCCTGGCCGACGCCGGAGCGCAGGGTGCGCAGGTGACGCTCACGGCGGGACCGGAGCTCCCCGGGATGCTCGAGACGGCCACGCTCATCGTCGACGACCTGCGGGCGGTCGGGATCGACGCCTCGCTCAACGAGCTGCCGCCGGGTCAGCTGTTCGCCGACTACCCCGCCTACCTCGCGATGCCGTTCCGCGCCGGCTACACGCCCCCCGCGATGTTCGAGCCGAACTACAAGCCGGGAGCGCGCCCCGACGTCGACGCCCTCGTCCTCAGGGCCAGAAGCGCGTCCGACGCGACGACGCGGCTGCAGGCATCGCACGACGCCCAGCAGCTGCTGTGGCAGAGCGGCGACCAGCTCGGCCCGGTGTTCGTGCCGAACATCAGCGCGGCCCGCGACGGCGTGAGCGGCGTGCGGGAGCTGCAGTTCCCGGACCTCTCGCAGGCCTCCGTGACCCGCTGATGGGCCGCTCGGTCAGGGCGAGGGCGGCATGCCCGGTCGTGTGACGCGATCGATCGGCGCCCGGGCGCTCGTCGCCGTCGCGATGCTGTTCGCGCTGACCGCCGTCGTCTTCTGGTGCACCGAGGTGCTACCGGGCGACGCCGTGGGGGTGGTGTCCGGTCAGGACGCCACCCCCGCCGAGCGGGACGCCGTGCGGGTCGCGCTCGGTCTGGACCGTCCCGCCCTCGAGCGGTACGTCGACTGGATCGCCCACGCGCTGCAGGGCGATCTCGGCGTCTCGCTCGTGTCGGGTCGCGCGGTCGCCGGGATCGTCTCCGCTCGCTTCGGCACGACCGTGTCCCTGCTCGTCCCCGCCGCGCTCGGCATCGCCGCACTGGCCGGAGCCCTCGGCACCGCAGCGGGGCTGCGCCAGGGGAGCCGCCTCGACCGCTTCCTCAGCGGGGCGACCGTCGTGCTGATCGGGACGCCGGACTTCCTGCTCGCGACGATGCTGCTCGCGGTGAGCGCCGCGTGCCTCCCCGCGCTTCCCGCGGTCGCGCTGCTGCCGCCGGGCGGTTCGCTCTGGCAGCATCCGGAGCTCGTCGTGCTGCCAGCACTGGCGCTCGCGCTGGGCGGATTCGGATCGACCATGCGGCTCCTGCGCGCCTCGGTCGCGCATGCGGCGCGAGCCCCCTTCGCCGAGTTCGCCCGCCTGAACGGCGTGCGCGGACCGCGCTACGTGCGCACGGTCCTGGCGAGCGCGCTCGGGCCCGCGATCCACTCGCTGTCGATCATGATCGCGGGGCTGCTCGGCGGCGGAATCGTGGTCGAGTCGCTGTTCAACGTTCCCGGCGTCGGCTACGAGCTCGGCCGCGCGGTCGCGACGCGCGACGTCCCGCTCGTGCAAGCGCTCAGCCTCGTCGTGAGCGCCTCGTGCCTGTTCATCCTCCTCGTCGGCGACGTCCTCTCCCGCCTCGCCGGGCCGCGCGCTCCCCGCCACGCGGACGCGGATACGGCGGTGACCGTGTGAGACTCCTCCGCTGGGGGGCGCTGATCGCCGTCGCGGCGGTGCTGCTGCTCGCGCTGACCGGCCCCTGGTGGACGCCGGCGAGCACGACGACGCCCGTGGGAACGCCGTTCCGTCCGCCCGACGGCATCCATCTCCTCGGCACCGACGTGCTCGGGCGGGACGCACTGGCCCGTCTGCTCGCGGGCGGGCGGACCCTCGTGCTGCAGGCGCTGGCCGCCACGCTCGCGGGCAGCATCGCGGGCGTGTCGATCGGCGCATGGACGGCGATGACGCGATGGCGCGCACCGGCGATCGTCGTGCTGCGCGTCGTCGACGGCGTCGCGGCGCTGCCCGCCCTGCTCCTGCTCCTGCTCCTGGCCGCCGGCGCGCCCGGCGACGACGTCGTCGTCGCCCTCGCGGTTGTCCTCGTGAGCCTGCCCTTCTCGGTCCGCGTCGTCGCCGAACGGACGCGCGCCCTCACCGCCTCCCCTTACCACCGGGAGGCCGTCGCACGAGGCGATCGCGCATGGGAGCGCCTCCGGCACGACATCGCGCCGGGCCTGCTCCCCGTCGCCCTCGCCGAGGCCGGGGTGCGCTTCATCGCCGCCGTCCAGATCGCGGCGACCGCCTCGTTCCTCGGCCTCGGCGCGGGCGCGCCGGCCGCGAGCTGGGGACGGATGGTGCGCGAGAACACCCCCGGACTGGACGCCAATCCGGGGCCGGTGGTCGTCCCCGCAGTCCTCCTCGTCGTCCTGGCCGGCGGGGTCATCGCGCTGCTCGACCGCGCGTCGCTGCGCCGGCTCGACGGCGCCGAGAGGATCGAAGGCACCCCATGAATCCCGTCGTCATCGTGCGCGAGCTCACCGTGGAGACGCGGCATCGCGAACGGCTGCTCCACGAGGTGAGCCTGGAGGCCGCCGAGGGCGAAGTGGTGGCCATCGTCGGAGCGTCCGGGTCGGGGAAGACGACGCTCGCGCAGGCGATGCTGGGAAGCGTCGCCGCCGGTCTGCGCCGTGTCCACGGCGACGTCCGCGTCGCGGGATGCGATCCCTTCACCTCGAGCGGACGCCGCGCCGTGCGCGGCCGGGCGGCCGCCTATCTCCCCCAGGATCCGGCGAGCGCGCTCGACCCGCAGCGCAGCGTGCTCGGCCAGCTGCGCACGGCCGACCGCATCGCGCATCCCCGCGGCACCCGGGCGGAGCGCTCGCGACGGGTGGCCCAGGCCATGGCCGACGCCGTCCTCGACCCCTCCCTCGCCCGACGGCGGCCCGCGCAGCTGTCGGGCGGACAGGCCCAGCGCGCGCTGCTCGCGTGGGCCTACCTCATCCGGCCGCGGCTGCTCATCCTCGACGAGCCCACCTCCGGGCTCGACCCCGACACGGCCCAGCAGGTCGCACGCGGCTTCACGGGCCTGTCCTGGCGTCCGGCCATCGTGCTCGTCAGTCACGATCCGGCGCTCGTCGAGCGATTCGCCACGCGCGTGCTCGGCATGCGACGAGGCCGGGTCATCGAACACCCTCGCCCTTCTCCTGCGGCGTCCGCCGCGCCCGCTCGCGCGCGCGCCGAGACTCCGCCGGCGCCACGCCGAACCGCGCTGCACGCGGCCGGGGTCACCATCCGGCGCGGGGGCGCGGCGCTGCTCGACGGCGCGACGCTGTCGCTCGCCGACGGCGAGCTGGTCGCGCTCCGCGGGCGCTCCGGAGGGGGGAAGACCTCGTTGGCGCACGCGCTGTGCGGCCACGCCGTTCCGGCGGCCGGGTCGCTCAGCGTCGCGGGCGCGGTCGTGCCCTGGAGCGCCGAGCGCAGGCTTCGCGAGCGCGCTCCGTTCATCGCGTACGTGCCGCAGGACGCCCGCGCCGCGCTCAACCCGCACGAGACGGTGCGGCGCACCCTCGACCGCGCCGCCCGCAGCGCCGCCCGGCGGGCCGAGCCGGCGGGACGTGCCGGGCGGGCCCGCTTCTCGCCCGAGGAGCTGCTGGAGCTGGTGGAGCTGCCGAAGGACGCGCTGTCCAGGCGTCCCGACGAGCTCAGCGGCGGCCAGCGGCACCGCGTCGCCCTGACGCGCGCGCTCGCGGCGGAGCCCGCGGCGCTGGTGGCGGACGAGGCGACGGCCGCGCTGGACGGGGCGTCCGTCGACGCCGTGCTCGGCGCCCTCGACGCCTACCGCCGGCGCACCGGCGCACCGGTGCTGCTGATCACGCACCAGGACCGGGTGATCTCCCGGGCCGATCGCGTGATCGTGCTCGAGCACGGGTCGCTCGCCGTCGAGCGCGGGTGATCGGCCCGCTCAGCCCTCGCGGCGCAGCGGATCGACCTCGCCGCCCACCGCCCAGCGGGCGGCCGGCGTGCCCTGCAGCACGACCCAGGTGCTCTTCTCGTACTCGGCGCCGAGAGCGCGCGTCACGGCGTTCGACAGCTCCGCGAGCAGTCGGGCCTCGGCCTTCCCATCGAGCCGCTCCTCGAAGATGTGGACGTTGATGAAGGGCATCCTCGTTCCTCTCGTCAGTTCCCGCTCAGCGCGCGTTCCAGCGCCGCCGACAGATGGTCGACGTCGTCGTCGCTCATGCCCGGGTGGCAGGGCAGGTTCAGGTGGTGCTCGAACCAGTCGCGCTCGGCGACGGGGCACTCGCCGACGCCGTGCCCCTGCAGCCGCCACTCCGGCGCCAGGTGCAGCGGGGCGTACCGCAGGCGCACCTGCACGCCCTCGTCCTCCAGCGCCCGGATGATCGCACGCCGGGACTCGTCGCCGCGCTCGCAGAAGAAGGTGAAGAGGTGGTGCGCGGAACGGGTGCCGGGCGGCACCGACTGCACTCGCATCCCGTCGTGCCGGGAGACGACCTCGGCGAGCCGTCCCGCGATCATGGCCCGGCGCGCGACGAGCGCGTCGACGCGATCGAGCTGGACGAGCCCGACCGCCGCGGCGGCCTCCGACATGGTCGCGTTGGTTCCCGCGCGCCGCACGCGCGAGACGACGCGGTCCCACTCGTCGCCGTACACCGTCCAGGGCTTGGCCCGCACGAGGCCCGCGACGGCCTCCGCGGCGGTCGGCTCGGCGAACACGACGTCGTTGCGGTTGTCGCGCACGCGCCGCAACCGCTCCGCGAGCCCGGCGTCGCGCAGGGTCACGAGCCCGCCCTCGCCGAGGGTCGAGATGTTCTTCGACGAGTGGAAGCTGAAGCAGCCGATGTCGGCGAGCGCGCCGGGTCTGCCCTGCGCGGAGCGGGCGCCGAGCGCATGGGCGCAGTCCTCGATGACCAGCGCGCCGACGGACCGGGCGATCTCCGTGATGCGAGCCGTGTCGGCGACCACGCCTCCGTAGTGCACGAGCACGACGGCGCGGGTGCGGGGGCCGACGAGACGCTCGAGGGCGGCGGGATCCATGTTGAGGGTGTCGGGGTCGACGTCGCAGAAGCGGACGGTCGCCGGCGAGTCGAGGAGCGGCTGCGCCGTCGCGTGGAAGGTCTGGGTGGTGACGACCACCTCGTCCATCGGCCGCAGATCGAGCAGGCCGATCGCGAGTTCGAGGGCGACGGTGCCGGACGTGGTCGTCAGGGCGTGCGGGCATCCCAGGTGCTCGGCCATCGCGTGTTCGAAGGCGTCCCGATGTGCGCCGGCCGTGAGCGTCTGCCCGCCCTCGAGCACCGTGCGGACCGCATCGAGGTCCTCCTCGTCGAAGCTGCTGCCTCGGGTGGGGGCGGGGATGCGGAAGGCGCCGGTGCGCGCCGGGTCGTCTCGGATCAGCACGAGCCATAATCTATAATGAGAACCATTCTCATTCAAATGCCCATGGAGGCCCCATGCAGTTCGGACTGACCTTCTTCCCCGTCTTCGATCCCGCCGAGCGCTCGGCCGCCGAGTACTTCGAGGAGGCGCTCCGGCTGGCGGAGAAGGCCGACGCCCTGGGGATGGAGCACGTGCAGGTCGTGGAGCACCACGGCTCCGGGTACGGCGGGTACTCCCCCGACCCGGTCGTCTTCCTCGCCGCCGTCGCCGCGCGCACGCGCAGGATCCGCATCACGACGGGCGCCGTGGTGCCCGCCTTCGACCACCCGCTGCGCCTGGCCGGCGCGCTCTCCATGCTCGACTCGCTCAGCGGGGGCCGGCTCGACGTGGGCTTCGGCCGCGCCTTCCTCCCGGCCGAGTTCGCCGCGTTCGGCGTCTCGATGGACGACTCGCGAGCGAGGTTCACGGGAGGCGTCGAGCTGGTCCGTCGGCTCTGGGCGCACGAGGACGTCGCCTCGGATCTGCCCTGGGCCCCCTTCGAGCCGATCACGCTGCAGCCGCGACCCGTGCAGCAGCCGCATCCGCCGATCTTCGTCGCGTCAACCTCCAGCGAGGAGACGTGCGCCGCGGCCGGTCGCGCCGGCTACCACCTGCAGATGGTGCCCACCGTCGCGCCGACCGAGAAGCTCCAACGGATGCTCGCGGTCTACCGGACGGCGCGCGCCGAGGCGGGGCACGAGGGCCCCGGTCGCGTGCAGCTGAAGTACACCTGCTATCTGAACGACGACGAGGGGACGGCGCTCGCCGACGGCGCCCGGTGGGAGCGGAACTACATCGAGCACATGGGCCGAGCCGTGGCCGACTGGGCGCACGCGTCCAGCGCGGACTACCCCGGATACGAGGCGCTCGTGGACAAGATCTCCAGGTACGACTTCGCCCGCAGCCTGCGGGATGACAAGGTGCTCGCCGGCACCCCCGCGCAGGTCGGCGCGCAGCTGCGCCGGATCGCGGACGCCTTCGGCGACGACATCACCGTCAGCCTGCACGTGAACCCGGGCATGATCGGCGCGGAGAAGGCCGACCGCGCGCTCGACCTGCTGCACGAGGAGGTGATCCCGGCGCTCGCCCTGGAGCCTGCCGGGGCGTAGTGGAGCGCATCGCCCGGCATCGCGTCGTCGTCGTGGGCCTCGGCGCCTGGGGCGCGCACATCCTGTGGCAGCTCGCGGAGCGCGGGATCGACGTGCTCGGCATCGACGGCCATCGACCCCCGCACGGTCTGGGCTCGTCCGGGGGCGCGACGCGGATGCTCCGCACCGCCTGCCTCGAGCACCCGGACCTCGTGCCCATGGCGCGGCGCTCGATGGAGCTCTGGGACGAGCTCTCCCGTCGCGCGGGCCGGCCCGTCCGGCGCCGCAGCGGGGCGCTCCTGCTCGGACCGCCCGACGGCGCCGTCGTCCGTGGCAGCCTGCGCGCGGCCGCCGCGCACGACCTGCCCGTCGAGGTGCTGGAGCCGGCGGAGATCCGCCGCCGCTTCCCCGGCCACGCGACGCTCCCCGATCACCACCTCGGCGTGCTCGAGCCCGAGGGAGGCCTCGGCGACGCCCCCGGCGCCATCCGCGCGGCCCTCGGACGGGCGGAGGCGCTCGGCGCCCGACTGGCGACGGGCGTGCGGGTCGAGGCGCTCGCCGAGCACCCCTCCGGTGTGGACGTGATCACCCCGCTGGGGCGCATCGAGGCCGATCACGTCGTCGTGGCCGCCGGCGGATGGAGCGGCGGGCTGGTCGCCGAGATCGATCGCGCGCAGCAGAACGTGCGGTTCCCCATGACGTGGCTGCACGCGGACGACCTGCCCGAGCTCGCCATCGACGCCTTCCCCGTCTTCATGCGCCAGCTCGACGACGGATCGGTGCTGTGGGGGCACGGCATCCTCCCCGGCGACCGCCGGGACCGGCTGAAGATCGGCGTCGAGGACCACGAGTCGTCCCAGGCGTTCGACGTCGCGCCCGCCGACGACCTGGACCGGTCGGTGGGCCGACGCGACTGGGCGCAGGTGGCGAGCCGGGCCGTCGGATGCCTGCCGGGCGTGCACGCGGAGCTGGCCGAGGCGTCGATTGCGCAGTTCGCCCGCACCCCCGACGGCCAGTTCCTCCTCGGCGCCCTCGACCCCGAACGCCGCCTGGTCGTCGCCACCGGCTGCAACGCGCACGGGTTCAAGCACTCGGCCGCCGTCGGCGAGGTCATCGCCGACGTCGTCCAGGGCCGAGCACCGCGCGTGCCGATCCGCGCGTTCGATCCCGCGAGGTTCGCGACGACGTGACCGCGTTCGCCCGCCTGCTCCCCCCTTGCGTCGCGGCGCACGCCGCCGATCGCCTCGACGAGACCGGGATGACGCCCGAGGAGGCGCGGCACATCGCCGCGGCCGTCCCCCGCCGCCGCGCCGAGTTCGCGACCGTGCGACGTCTCGCCCGTCGCGGGATGCGCGAGCTGGGGCTGCCGAGCGACGCGTCGATCCTGCCCGGCCCCTCCCGCGCCCCCCGCTGGCCCCCGGGCGTCGTCGGCTCGCTCACCCACTGCGCCGGGCTGGCGGGGGCGGCCGTCGCCCTCGCCGACCGGATCCTCGGCATCGGGATCGACGCCGAGCCCGCCGCGGCGCTTCCCGTCGACGTCGCCGAGCTCGTGCTGCGCCCCGAGGAGCGCGAGTGGCTGGCCGATCGCGACGCGACCTGGTCGTCCGCCGTGTTCAGCGCGAAGGAGGCCGTGTACAAGACGTGGCACCCGCTGACCGGCCGATGGCTCGACTTCCACGACGCCGTCGTCCGCCCCGTCGGCGACGGGTTCGAGGCGACCCTCCGCTTCCCGCTGCCACTGCCCGGCCGCCCCGCCGCCATCCGCGGACGCTGGGCGCTGCACCAGGGGATCTGGCTCAGCGCGATCGCGATCCCGGCCGAGTAGGTCACCCCCGCTCGAGAATCGCGACGCGGACCTCGCTCGACGCATCGACCGGCTCGCGCAGACGCATCCCGGCCTCCTCGGCCAGGCGCTCGGGGGTCAACACGACCCAGCGGTGCTCGTCGACGACCTCGCGGACGACCCGTCCGTCGCGCAGGACGCGCCACGCGTTGGAGAAGTGCATCTCGTCCGCGGCGACCGGTCGCCCGGACACCCACCACTCGTACGTCTGCTCGCCGACCACGGCGCTCAGCGTGCGCGTCGGGCGCAGGTCGTGCACGGCGCCCATCAGCTCCACCGCGACGAACCCGCCGGGCGCGAGCCGCGTTCGCAGCTCGGCGAGCATCCGGCGGCGCGCGGATTCGTCGAGATGCCCGGCCACGCCGAAGATCACGGCCGCCGAGATGCGATCCGGCAGCTCGAGGCCCGGCGCGGCGTCGGCGACCACGGTCACCCGGTCCCGCGTCTCCTCGTCGGCCCAGAGACGGCTCACGAGCACCGCCCGCATCTCGGGCGACGGCTCGACGGCCAGCACCCGAAGATCCGAGCGGGCCGCCAGGATCGTCCGGGTGACCCTCCCCGTGCCCGCGCCGATCTCGACCACAGGGCCCTGGTTCTCGGGCAGCAGGCGCAGCATCGCCGCGAGCGCGGGCCCGGTGCTGGTCGACTGCCGCAGCGCGACCAGGTCGTAGAACTCGGCGATGCCGCCGTATCCGGACCGGCTCACGGTCCCACCTCCCCAGGATGCACGAGCGCGGGGTCGACCCGGGCCACGATCTCGGCGAGCAGGGCGTCCCGGTGACCCACCAGGTAGAAGTGATCGCCCGGCAGCTCGACCGCGTCGCCGCCCGAGGCGAGGGCGTGCCAGTCGGCGACGTGCTCCCGGGAGAGCTCCGGATCCTCGCTCGCGAGCACGACCGTGATCGGGCATCCGAGCGGAGACCCCGCCAGCGGACGGTGGTTCTCGATGAGCCGGTAGTCCTCGCCCAGCACGCGGAGGACGATGGCCGCCATCTCCGGGTGGTCGAGGATCTCGCGCGGCGTCCCGCCGAGCCTGCGCAGCTCGGCCTTCAGCGCGGCCTCCCCGCGCCGGTGGACGTCGCCGCCCAGAAAGCGGTCGGGCGCGCGCCTGCCCGACACGACCAGACGCTCGGGCTCGGCGAACCCGCGCTCGCGGAGCGCCCGGATCGTCTCGAAGGCGACGGCCGAGCCCATCGAGTGGCCGAACACGAGGAACGGACGATCGACGACGCGGGACAGGTCGTCGGCGAGCGCCGCGACGAGCGCGTCGATGTCGGCGGCCGGCTCGTCGGCGAGGCGGTCCTCCCGGCCCGGGTATTGCACGGCCAGCACCTCGATGCCGAGCGGCAGCCGTGTCGCCCACTCCCGGTAGGCGCCCGCGCCGCCGCCGGCATGCGGGAAGGCGACCAGCTGCAGCGCGGCGGTCGGCCGCGGCTCCCACCGCCGCAGGCCCGGGCGGGGGCTCGTGCGGGTCACCATGCGACGGGCAGCGCGTGCACGCCGAACGTGGCCGAGCCGTTGTTCAGGGGCGGCGCGTCGACCGTCGGGCGCAGGCCCGGGAGGCGGCGGAAGAGCGCGTGCAGTCCGACCTCGAGCTCGACGCGGGCGAGATGGTGCCCGATGCAATGGTGCAGGCCGTGCCCGAACGCGAGGTGCCGGATCGGCGACTCGCGGTCGAGTCGCAGCCGTTCGGGATCCTCGAACACCGCCGGATCGTGGTTGGCGGCGCCGAGCAGGGCGATGACGCCGTCGCCGGCCCGGATCGGGCAGCCGCTGAGCACCTGATCCGTCCGCGACACGCGGATCGGGATGGAGTCGGCGACGCTGAGCAGGCGCAGCAGCTCGTCCACGAGCACGGGCATCCGCTCGTCCCCCGCCACGGCCGCCGCCCGCGCGCCGTCGTCGCGCATGATCTCCCACGCCCCGCAGGCGATCATCGAGGTGGTCGTCTCCCGGCCGGCGATGATCGTGATGCCGAGCAGCGAGAGCAGCTCCTGCCGGCTCATCCGGTCCGCTCCCGGCTCCGCTCCGTCGACGGCGAGGTGATCGCGGACCAGTCCCGACACGAGGTCGTCGACGGGGTCGGCGAGGCGCCGCTCGACCTGCTCGTCCAGCATGCCGAAGAGGCGCGCGAGCGCCGCCCCGACCTCGTCGGCGGTGCTCTCGCGGCCTCCGGAGATCCTGGTGATGTCGTGCAGCAGGCCGGGGTCGGCGTCGGCGATCCCGACGAGGCTCAGCACCGTTCGCGTGGACAGCTCGTTGGCGTAGTCGGCGACGAGCTCGCCCTCGCCCCGTCGTTCGATGGCGTCGACGAGCCGTTCCGCGCGCTGCACGATCGACTCGCGCAGCATCTCCACGCGGCGCACCGTGAACTGCGCCTGGAGCATGCGCCGCAGCCGCGTGTGCTCGGGCGGGTCCGTTCGGATGAAGGGCCGTGATCTCGCGGCGGCCTCCCGTTCGCCGATCCCCAGCGCCGGCAGATTCTCGTTCCGGGCGTCGGCGCTCGCGCTCGGGCCGGCGAGGAAGCGGCGCACGTCGTCGTATCGCGTCAGCACGTGCGGCGCGCCGCCGCTGGGGATCCGCACGCGCGCGACCGGGCGCGTCTCGCGCAGGCGGGCGTACTCGGCGGGCATGCGGCCCGGCGCCTCCCGGGGGAACGGGAAGTCGGGGAGGGTCTGCTGGTCGGTCATGATGCGTGTCCTTCGTCGAGGCGGAAGAGTCCCAGGGGCGTGCTCGAGGCGCTCAGGTCGGCGACGAGGCGGATGCCGTGGCGGCGCGAGACCTCGGCGATGCCGGCGAGCGAGTCGGTGCGCCAGCGGTGGGCGGTCGTCACGGAGCGTTCGAGTCGCCCCCGGCGATGGACGGACCAGGTGCTTCGCATGCGGACGCCGTCGGCGCCGTCGGGCTCCGCGCCCCACTCCCATCGGTAGCGGTGCTCGCCGAGCCGGACGGCGGCCAGCTCGGTCGACTCGACCCGCGTCGGCGCGGAGAGGCCCATGAGCTCCACGAGCACCGGCGTCCTCGAGGTCAGGCGGGGTCGCAGGCGGGCCCACAGCCGGTCCTGCTCGGCGGGGTCGAGATGTCCGAGCACGCCACACAGGAGCACGGCGCGGGCCCGGTCCGGCAGCTCGGTCCCGATGGCGTCCCCGTCGAGGACCGTCACCAGCCCGGTCAGGTCGGGCGAGTCGACGACTCGGGCGAACAGCGCCGCGCGCATGGGACCGGACGGCTCGGACGCCCAGATCCGCGCGCCCGTGCCGCGGGCGACGAGCTCGGTCAGCAGGCCGGTGCCCGCTCCGATCTCGACGATCGGCGCGTCGAGGTCGGGCATGGTCCGGAGCGCCTCGAGGACGCGCGGCGCGCTGCGGGTCCGGACGTGCTCCCGCGCCGCGAGATCGAAGAACTCGGCCTCGTCGTCGTACCCGTCCCAGCCGGATGCGGCGGAAGGCGCCCCGGTCACGGCGTCGAGGCCGATGAGGCGCGGCGCGGCGGGGTCGATCGGCTCCGGGGGGCCCAGCGCCTCGGCGACCTCGCGCCACAGCCGCGTCACCGACAGCGCCGGCGCGGCGGCCTTGAGGGCGTCGCGGCCGCGGTCCAGGTCGTCCAGGACCTCGTCGAGCGCGATGCGGATCGCCTCCGGCCAGCGGCGTGCGAACACCTCGGAGAAGGGGCCCGGCTCGGTGCCGGGCAGCGTGACCATCGTCGGGGAGCCCGGGTCGGTGCCCGTTCCGCCGCGGAAGCGGTCGATCCCCGACGGCGGCAGGTGCAGCCGCGGCGCCCACTGGACCGGCCCGTGGAGATCGGCGAGGGTCAGCGTGCCCCCGTCGAACCCCAGGCTGATGCGGGGCCAGAGCAGCGCGTGGCTGTCCCGCTCGGCCGGGGACAGCTGGTTCTGCACCCGCATCCACACCGGGGCGCCGCCGATCGTCAGCCGGAGCGCGGTCAGGGGCGCCGAGGCCTCGGCCTCGCCGACGGCGTGCGGCCGCAGCGCTCCCACGGCCCGGGCGATCACGTCGATGACGGGCAGGAGCAGGTGCACCGGGCAGGCGACGTCGACGTAGCGGACCGGCTGCTCGGCGCGGACGCGTCCGGCGGCCGCGACGAACTCCCGCACGGCCGCGACGTTCCGGTAGTGGAGGTTGACGCGGTGCACGGTCCCGTGCGCCCGCGCCGCGCGCACGAGGCGCGTCAGCTCGTCGGGATGGACGGGGTGCTCCTGCAGCACGGCGATGCCGCGTTCGAGCAGCGCCATCGCGAGCTCGGTCCCCGGCCCGCCCTGGATGCCGGAGCCGACGGCGACGCAGGCGAGCCCGACGCCGTCGGGGACCTCGTCCGCGCGCGCCACCAGGGTCGCTCCGTGCTCCTCCGCGAGTCGGCGGGACTGCGCCGACCCTCGGGCGAGGACGTGCGTCAGCCGCAGTCGCGGATGCTCGGCGATGGCGGCGGCGTGGAATCGGCCGAAGTTCGTGCCGCACAGCAGGACGTCGGTCACAGCTCGCCCTCCTCGACCGCTCCCTCGACCGCGCCGTCGACCACGCCGTCGAGCTCGACGCGGACGCGCGGCTCGTCGCCGAGCGCGTCGAGCACCCGGTCGGCGTCGACGACGTCGGCCGCGAAGCGCGCGCCGGGCTCCCCTCGCTCCTCGTCCAGAAGATGGAAGACCGTCTGGGCGGCCATCGTCGCCGTCAGCACCGCCGAGCTGTCGCCGGAGAGGGCGATCCCCGCCTCGCCGCCGTCGCCGACGCCGTGCATGCGGAGGCGGTACCAGGGTGCGCGACCGACCAGGTCGACCGCGGAGGCCTCGCGCATCCGCTCCACGACCTCGTCCGTGGGCAGCGACGGGTCGGACAGCACGGCGGGGAGGCGGGCCAGGAGCGACCACACCTGACCCGTCGGCCACACGTTCCACCAGTCGAGGTCGAGCAGGCGCGTCCGGCGGGCGACCCGCTCCGCCTCGGCGCTCAGGAACGGCTGCAGGACGACCTCGCCGGGGAATCCGGGCAGGCGCACCCCCTCCCGGACCGCATGCGCGCGGGGCTCCGCGCGCCCGCCGCGCCAGGCGGCCAGGGCCGTGCCGTACGCCTTCCCATTCGGTCCGCCGCTCGAGAGGGAGAGCAGCATGTCCTGCGCCACCGTGCGGCTGCACCGCTCCATGCCGCCGGCCCAGGCCGTCATCCGGGTGCGCGTGCCGGTTCGTTCGACCAGCCAGCGCGGAAGCAGCGCGGAGAGCCCGGGAACCGTTCCCGCCGACAGCAGCGCCCGGCCCGCGTGCGCCAGGCCGCTCGATTCGATCTGCTCGCGGGCGGGGTCGTCGCCGCCCACGTCGACGTAGTCGGCGCCCGCCCGCAGCGCGGCCAGCGCCGCCCTGCCCTGGACCCGGTAGGTCGGGCCCGCGCAGCTGACGACGACGTCCGCGCCGGCGCAGAACGCCCGGAGCGACGCGTCGTCCCAGATGTCCGTCGTCCTGATCTCCGCCGTCAGCCCGGACTCGGTCGCGGCGTCCGCGAGCGCGGACGCCCGACGCGCGCCCAGTCGCAGCCGGATGCCGTCGCGCCGGGCGACGCGCAGCGCCACCTCCCGGCCGATCTCGCCGCTGGCGCCGAGGATCGCCACCACGGCGGTCATCGGACGACGGCTCCGTCCGTGAGGCCCTCGAGGAGCGAGACGATCCCGGGGGCGTTGTCACGCGACAGGCACGTGAAGTGGTCGCCCGCGACGTCGACGATGGCGAGGTCTCCGAGCACCACCTCCTCCCACTGGCGGGTCACCGCGTCCTTGCTGCCCGGGAACGGGTAGGCGCCGCTGTGGCGCAGGAAGGTGACGTCGCCGAGATACGGCTCGGGGCGGTAGCGCGAGATCGCGAACACGCTCTGGCGGAAGGTGGCGAGCAGCCGGCTCATGTGCTCGGGGTCGTACATTCCCGCCGACGCCGGCACGTTCCGGCACATCGCCTCGACGCGGCGCTCGGGCGCGACGTCGGCCAGCGCGCGGAAGCGCTCCCCCACGTCGGCGAAGTCGCCGTCGAGGGCGGCGAGGCCGCCTCGGGGGATGACGCCCGGTGAGGCGGCGAGCACGCGCTCGGTGGCGGCGGCCACGCGCTGCTGCTCGGCGGGGAATCCGAGCGACTCCGGCGGGATGCCCATCATGACCGAGAATGAGTACTCGGCGAGGATCTCGTCGTCGAGCCGGAACCGCGGGCTGTGGCTCGAGACGAGGGTCAGCGATTCGACCTCCGCGCCCAGGTCGGACAGGTTGCGGGCGACCTCGGTCGCGACGAGTCCGCCGAGGCAGTAGCCGACGAGGTGGACCCGGCCGATGCCGCGCTCGATCATGTCGCGCGCGTAGTCGGCGGCCATCCGTTCGATGAGCCCTTCGGGCGGGGCATCCAGGAAGCTCTGGAGATCCGGCACCTCGAGCGCCGCGAGCGTGGCCGAGCCGGCCGAGCGGCGGCGGATGTCGGTGACCAGGGCGCGGTACGGCATGGCGGTCCCGGTTCCGGCGTGGACGAGGACCGTGACCGGGTCGTCGCCGGGCCCGTGGAGGGCGACGAACGGGGAGCTGCGCACGGCCGTGGGCAGGTCCTCGTGCCGCGGGCCGGATCGGGACACCTCGCGCAGGTAGCCGGCCAGGTGGGCGACGGTGGGTCGGCGCAGCATGTGGCGCAGCACCGCCTCCCACTGCAGGGCGATCACGTCGGGAACGCGTTCGCGGAGCAGGCCCACGAATCGGGCGACGAGGAGCGAGTCGCCGCCCAGGGCGAAGAAGTCGTCGTCGCGGCCGACGCCCGTCACGTCGAGCAGCTCTCCCCAGATCGCCGCGATCTGGCGCTCCATGGCGTCCGTCGGCTCGGCAGCCGCGTCGCGCTCCTCCTCAGTGCGCCGGCCGGCCGCCGACGTCAGCGCGCGCCGGTCGATCTTGCCGTTGGCGGTGCGCGGGAGGGCGTCGAGGACGTGCCAGCGGGTCGGGACCATGTACTCCGGCAGCAGCGTGCGCGCCCGGCGGGCCAGCGCGGCCGGCGTCGCGCGGGCCCGGTCGGGCTTGGCGCGAGCGGCGAACAGGGCCTGGCCCGCCGTGGCGGCCGGGGCCTCCGCCGCGGGGTGGGCCGAGTCGAACCGGAGCCCGCCGTCCTGCAGCAGTCGCGGCCACTGCTCCCGGGTCCAGAAGAGCTGCTCGGCATCCCCTCGCCCGTCGACGAACGGACCGTGCCGCACCTCCATGAACTCCATCGAGACCTGCAGGGCGGGGTTGTCGTCGCGGGTGTTGTCGAGCGCCAGGAGCCAGCCGCCGGGACGGAGCAGCTCCGCGAGCCGTCGTAGCGCGGCCGGCGCGTCGGCCCAGTTGTGCAGCGCGTTCGGGACGATCACGACGTCGAACGAGTTCGGCGCCCATCCCTGCTCGAGCGCGTCCCGCTGCGGGTCGAACTGCGCGAACCTCATCGACGCGACGTCGGCGAACCGCTCCCTCGCCGAGCTGACGAACGCCGCGGAGGGATCGGTGAAGGTGTGCTCGGCCCCCGAGCCGTCGAGCGCGGCGACGATGGTCGGCGTGCTGCCTCCCGGGCCGCCGCCGACTTCGAGCACCTGCAGCGGCTCGGCGCCGTCGTGGTCGTCGACGATCTCGCGCAGCGCGCGGGCCAGCGCCCGGTGGAGGACGTCGGCGGCCGCGTTCGAGCCGTAGGCGTCCGCCAGCGTCCGATCGCCCGCGTCCGCGTCCCCCTCCGCGAACAGCGTGCGCCGCAGGTCCGCCTCCCCGCTGAGCAGCGCGGGCATGCGGCGGGCGCAGAGCCGCAGCGTGCGGGAGATCCCGGAGCCCCAGCCGGCGCCCGCCGTCGAGCGGTCGAGAGCGGCCCACGACTCGTCCGAGACGGCGGCGACCGGCTCTCCCAGCAGGCGCACCGCGTCGCCGTCGATCATGGCCTCGCCTCGGTCGACCAGCGTGCGGACCCACCGGCGCAGCAGCGCGGCGCCGTTCGCGTCGGCGTCGAGGGCCGCCGCGATCCGGTCGAGAGGCAGGGGACGGCCGCGACCGAGATCGGTCGTCGCCAGCGTGCTGAGCATGATCTCGACGCCGACCCGATCGGATGCCTCGACGAACGCCTCGATCCCGGGCGGGATCTCGAGCTCGATTCCGCTCAGCAGCTCCGGACCGGCGGGAGGCGCCTCGAGCACCGCGGGCTCCACGAAGCCGGCGAGCTGCCGCCGGTCCCGGTCGACGACGACCGCGACGTGGCCCACGGCGGGGTCCCCCTGCACGGCGGCCTCGATCTCGGCGAGTTCGATCCGGTAGCCGCGGAGCTTGATCTGCGTGTCCTCGCGTCCCAGGAACTCGAGCGTTCCGTCGCCGGTCCATCGCCCGAGATCGCCCGTCCGGTAGACGCGGGCGCCGTCGATCACGGGGAAGCGCTCGGCGGTGCGCTCGGCGTCCCCCAGGTATCCGAGCGCCACGCCCGCTCCCGTGATGACGAGCTCCCCGGGCACCCAGTCGGGCGCGTCCCGGTCCTGGGCGTCGAGCACCCGCATCCCCTGGTTCCGCAGCGGCGTGCCGTAGGGGATGCTCGGCCGCCGCGGATCGACCGCGCCGATCGGATGCGAGACCGACCAGATCGCTCCCTCGGTGGCTCCGCCGAGGCTGTGCAGGGCGAGGCCGGGCAGGAGGCCGCGCGCCTGGTCGGGCAGCGTGACGGGGATCCAGTCCCCCGACAGCAGGGCGAGGCGCAACGACGTCAGCCGCCCGGTCCCCTCGGCCACGGCGTAGTCCACCAGCATCTGGAACTGGCCGGGGACCGAGTTCCACAGGGTGACGCCGTGCTCGGCGATCGGCTCGGCCCAGGATGCGGGGTCGGCCGTGCGGCCTGGATCGGGGAGCACCAGTCGTCCGCCCGCGCCGAGCACGCCGAAGACGTCCCAGACGGAGAGGTCGAAACCGAGCCCGGCGACGCCGAGCACGGCGTCGCCCTCGCCGACGTCGTACCGCTCGACGACGTCGGCGCAGGTGTTGAGCGCGCTGCGGTGCGAGACCACGACGCCCTTGGGGCGGCCGGTCGAGCCGGAGGTGTAGATGACGTACGCCGGGTCGTCCGGCCGGGCGGCGCTCGGCGGCAGGAGCTCGGCGCCGGAGCCGGACGGCGCGTCCACCGCGAGGACGGGCACCCCTCCGGGGTCGACGGCGCCTCGCAGCCGCTCGGTGGTGAGCACGGCGGTGCAGCCGGCGTCGTGGATCAAGGCCCGTCGCCGAGCGGCGGGTGACGAGGTGTCGACCGGCACGTAGACGGCCCCGGCGCACAGGGCGGCGAGGACGGCGACCACCTGATGGGCCGACTTGTCCATGACCACGGCGACGCGGTCGCCGGGGGCCGCCCCGCTCTCGCGGAGCGCTCCCGCGACGGCCTCGGCCCGCCGCACGAGCTCCCCGTAGGCGAGCTCGCCGGAGGGATCGACGACCGCCGTCGCGTCGGGGCGCCGGCGCGCCTGGCGCAGGATCGGCTCGTGCAGGAGGCCGTCCGGCAGCGCGCGGGCGCCGGGGTGGGGCCGGTCCCGGCGCGCGCGCTGCTCGTCGGGGAGCGGGATCCGCGCCACCGCGTCCCACGATGCCGGGTCGCGGAGCAGTCCGCGCACGAGCCGCTCGAAGGCGCCGAACATGTCCTCGGCGACGCCGTCGGGGAGGATGCCCTGGCGGACGTCCCACGACACGACGAGGCCGGGGCCGTCGGCGAGGACCTGGCAGTCGATCCACACCTGCGGCGTCTGGGTGATCGCGTGGTCGACGCGTCCGCGCAGCGGCGTGCGGCCCGCGTCGTCGGAGGCGGCCGTGAAGACGATCGGGACGGGCGTCGTCCGGCCCCCGTTCGAGCGGGCGAGCTCGGCGAGCACCTGGGTGCCGGTCATCGTGCCGTGGGCGAGGTCGTCCCACAGCTGCGCCTGCAGCGTCCGGGCGCGGTCGGCGAACGGAACGGGCCGGGTGTGGTCGGCCTCGAGCAGCTCGACCGAGGTGAAGTCGCCCACGACCCGTCCGATGTCCGGGTGGATGGGCTCGCGGCGGAACGCGGGCAGGTTGAGGAGGAACCGCGGCGTGCGGCTCCATCGGGCGATCACCTCGGAGTAGGCGGTCAGGAGCGCGGTCGACGACGTGATCGACCGGCGCGACGCCTCGCGTTCGAGCGATCCGCGCTCCTCGGCGTCCAGACGGAACCGATGACGGACGAAGGGGCGCTCGGGCCCGCTCGTCGCCCACGCCGCCGTCGGCAGCTCGGGCGCGCCCGGCAGGGTCTCGAGCCTCCGCATCCAGTACTCGCGATCGGCGGCGGCCCGCGGGCTCTGCGCCCTCGACCGGAGATGGCGCACGTGGTCGCGGAAGGAGACGCCCGGCGCGGCCGACTCGCCGGCCCCGTCGAGCACGAGCGCCTCGAGCTCGGCGAGCAGCAGCTGCAGGCTCGCGTGGTCGATGACGAGCAGGTCGACGGACAGGTGGATCACCGCGCGATCGTCGAGACGGCTGACCTCGATCGTGATCAGCGGCCATCGGTCGGGGCGCGCGACGCGGTGCTCGAGCCGGTCTCGGACGGAGGCGAGCGCCTCCTCCTCGTGGCCGCGCTCGACGAGGCGCTCCGGAACGTCCTCCACCTCGACGCGCGGCAGGACCCGCTGGTGGCCGTCGCTGTGGACCACCGCGCGCAGCATGTCGTGCCGCTCGACGAGCCGGCGCCAGGCGCGGGTGACGCGAGCCCCGGTGACGAGCGCACGATGCTCCGGAGCGTCGTAGACCAGCTCCAGGTAGGCGTGGCATGCCACGTCGCCGTGCTCGAAGGCGTCGCTGCGCCCCAGCAGGTAGGCGCCCTGCACGTCGGTCAGCGGGAAGGGCTCGAAGCGCTCCTCCGGGCGCGGCGAGAACTCGCCGGCCTCCGCGTCGTCGCGCAGATGCGACAGGAGCGCCGCGCGGTTCCGTCTCAGCCACTCCCTCTTCTCGTCGTCCATCGTCCCGGCCGGTGCGCGGAAGCGGAGTTTGTCCCCTTCCGCCCAGAGCTCGATCCCAGCGGCGTCGAAGTCGGACAGGGTCGTGAGAAGGCTCATCGCGGCGTTGCTCCCAGCGTCGGCTCGAACGGTGTCGGTGCTAGCATAGCTAGAAATAATAATCATTCTCATTAGGAGGTCCGGAGTGAAGGACTGGCCCGGCTGGCCCGAGGAGTTCGCGAAGCGCTACGAGGAGCAGGGGTACTGGACCGGAGAGACCTTCTCGACGGCCCTGCACCGCTGGGCGGAGCGCAGCGGCGACGGCATCGCCCTGATCGACGGCGACCTGCGCCTCGGCTACGCCGACCTCCTCCGGCGCTCCCTGCGCGTCGCGAGCGGGCTCGAGCGCCTCGGCCTCGTCGCCGGGGACCGCGCCATCGTGCAGCTGCCGAACTCCGCCGAGTTCGTCATCGCCTGGTTCGCCATGCAGCACCTCGGCGTCGTGCCCGTGCACGCCATGCCCGCGCACCGGGAGTCCGAACTGCTGCACCTCGCACGCCTCTCCGGAGCGCGGGCCTTCCTCACGGTCGATGTGCTCAACGGCGTGGATCACCGACGCCTCGGCGACCGGCTGCTCGCGGAGCGGCGGGACGCCGATGAGCCGCTGGAGCACCTGATCGTCGTCGGAGATCCGGGAGACCGCGCCGCCGTGCCCTTCTCGAGCCTCGACGACGGCGAGGAGCTCGCACGCCCGGCGGAGCGGTCCGGCCGCGACCTCGCGCTGCTGCTGCTCTCGGGCGGAACGACGGGGCTGCCCAAGCTCATCCCCCGCACCCACGACGACTACCTGCACAACGCGCGGCGCAGCGCCGAGGCGTGCGGCATGCACCGCGGGACCGTGTTCCT
>Ga0153917_1000460_pt1 | contig 26516 bp, 23 predicted proteins | sample TSFL001MetaG_FD_104695 | JGI IMG/M metagenome (GOLD analysis project Ga0153917, IMG submission 104695) | Attine ant fungus gardens microbial communities from Florida, USA - TSFL001 MetaG | ecosystem: Host-associated > Fungi > Mycelium > Unclassified | place: USA: Florida, Paynes Creek Historic... | reverse complement strand
CCCATTCCGAACAGAGAAGTTAAGCCCGATTGCGCAGATGGTACTGCATTTTAATGTGGGAGAGTATGTCGCTGCCTTTCTTTGAAAGCCTGATTCTAATGAGTCAGGCTTTTTTTATGTAATGAAGTTAGAGATTATCAGACAACCAATTTATAAGTTTCGTTGAGATGTGACAGATCCCTGATTCATTTGAATGGCGACCGTACTAAACAAACTGAAGCGTTAAAGGGGAATGGAAAAGGGAGCTATTGAAGAAGTAGAATACTTTAATCTATAGTCACTGAAAGCTTTCTTTTAGTTAAGGAATATCCCTGAAAGAAAGATCTAGGGAGGACATACATGGGTTAGATTATAATTGAAGATGTTGTTTTATATATTGGGAATTCTCTATAAGGTAATGTTTAATGAAAGGAACAAGTGTTTATAAAAAAAGTCCGCATTATGCGGACTTTTCTTTTTTATAATTTCGATTTTTATACGTGTAACGATCTATTGTCTGTAGCGGCTAAAGCAGCTTCCTTAATTGCTTCTGCAAAGGTTGGGTGAGCATGAGACATACGGGAAATATCTTCTGCAGATGCTCTGTATTCCATAGCTACGACCGCCTCTGCAATTAAATCAGCAGCACGAGCTCCTACAATATGAAATCCGAGAATTTCATCTGTTGATTTATCAGCAAGTATTTTTACAAAACCATCCAGATCAGCAGATGCGCGAGCGCGACCTAAAGCTTTAAAAGGGAATTGTCCTACTTTATATTCTTTGTTTTCAGCTTTTAACTGCTCTTCCGTTTTTCCTACCGATGCAACCTCAGGCCATGTATAAACAACACCAGGAATAAGATTATAATCGATATGAGGTTTTTGACCAGCCAATTGTTCCGCTACCATAACACCTTCTTCTTCAGCTTTATGTGCTAACATGGCACCACGTACCACATCTCCGATCGCATAGATATTCGAAGCACTCGTTTGCAGATGGTCATTTACTTCTACCTGACCTCTTTCCGAAATTTTAACTCCTGCTTTTTCCGCGTTTAAACCATCTGTATAAGGACGACGCCCTACGCATACTAAAGAGTAATCACCTTCTAAAGCTACAACCTCACCTTTCGCATTAAGAGCTTCAACGAGAACAGTTTCACCCTGACGTTCTACTTTCTGAACTTTATGTGAGGTATAGAATTTCATACCGGCTTTTTTAAGAACTTTAGTAAGCTCTTTAGAAACAGCTCCATCCATTGTAGGTAATACGCGATCAGCATACTCTACTACAGAAACCTGAGCTCCCAGACGTAAATAAACCTGTCCGAGTTCCAATCCGATTACTCCACCACCAATGATGATAAGGTGTTTAGGAACTTCTTTAAGCTTTAAAGCTTCCGTAGAAGTAATGATACGCTCTTTATCAATGGAAATAAAAGGTAATGAAGATGGTTTTGATCCGGTTGCGATGATGCTGTTTTTAGTCGTAATCTGTTCAACGGATCCATCTTTTTTCGTTACATTGATCGTAGTTGCATTTTCAAAAGATCCTATACCTTCAAAAACGGAAATATTGTTTTTATCCATTAAAAACTTTACTCCACTGCATGTCTGATCTACAACTGCCTGTTTACGGGCAATCATTTTTTCCAGGTCAATTTTCACGTCTCCCGGTAATTCAATTCCATGGTCAGCGAAATGTTTGATTTCATCTACATGGTGAGATGAAGCAAGTAAAGCCTTTGAAGGAATACATCCTACATTTAAACAGGTACCTCCTAAAGTAGGATATTTTTCAATGATTGCAGTTTTCATTCCCAATTGCGCACAACGGATTGCAGCAACATAACCACCAGGTCCGGAACCTATTACAACTACGTCAAATGAACTCATATTAAATATTATTTAGTGTAAAATTAAGTAGTACAAAAATACGATTATTATTTGGCTAATATAAAAAAAGACCTGAAAAATATCAGGTCTTAGTGGTTTTACAATTTTGTCATATTTTGAGCCAGTGTTTCGATAAATTTCCCTATCGGTCCTTTTATCATCATGGCCATCATAGGATTGAAATCACCTTCAAAGAACAGTTGTACTGCTGTTTCATTTTCCGATTTTTCATCTAATCTCGCAATAAGAGTAAAAGGTAACTTGCTGCTTGCTGCACCTAACACAACCTCTGAATGAGGAGTTGCACTTTTTTTGACAAGTTTAATTTCCGGCATTCCTTTGAGCGCAAATTCAAAACAATTATCATCAATTATTTCAAACTTGGCTATGTTTTCGGGCATCAGCTTTTCAAAGTTCCGTACATCATTGAGTGCATCAAACAAATATGCTGACGGTTTGGCTATTATTACGTTCGGACTTTCTAAATTCATATTAAAGGTCTTTATATTAAACTCCCCAAACCGAAGGATTTTTACTCCAGCCGGATAGGGTGGCCACGTCTTCTTCAGATATATATTTTTTTTCAACCGCAGATTTTAATAGTGTAGGATAATTACTCAGCGTAAATAATTCAATTCCTGCATTTTTAAAATTATCACTTGCAACATCAAATCCATAGGTAAAGATTGCTGCCATTCCCAGAATTTGAGCATTTGCCGCCCGTAAAGCTTCTACTGCCTGCAGGCTGCTTTTTCCTGTACTTATAAGGTCTTCTACAACAACAACACTCTTACCTTCTTCAAACTGGCCTTCAATCTGATTTTGTCGTCCGTGCTTCTTAGGTTCAGGGCGAACATAAACAAAAGGGAGTTCGAGCGCTTCTGCAACCAATAATCCGATACCGATGGCACCGGTAGCTACACCTGCAATATAATCAGGTTTACCGAATTTTGTTACGATGTTTGAAGCAAACTCATCTTTTAAAAATTTGCGGATTTCTGGAAATGAAAGGGTTATGCGGTTGTCGCAATAAATTGGCGATTTCCATCCCGAAGCCCATGTAAAAGGATTTTTGGGATTTAATTTAATTGCGTTTATTTGTAAAAGCAATTCTGCCGTTTTCTGTGCTGTATTGTCATTAAAAATCATATTACAAATGTATAAAGTTTTTATTAATGATAAACCACTTTTTTTGACAAGTGTGTTACAAAAAGAGACCGATTTTCAATATTTTTTACTTGATACTGTCGACCTGCAAAAACTCGTCGCACAATATTTTGCCGGGCAGGTAACGAATGCTTATCTGTATCATCCTGATGAAGATTCCATTCTGAGAAAATTCAAAGAAAAAATCACAGTCAATAAGGCCGGGGGCGGACTTGTCGAAAATTCGCAGGGACAAGTATTGTTTATCTTCCGCAACGGCAGATGGGATCTTCCGAAAGGGGGAATAGAAAAGGATGAAACAATAGAAGAAACGGCAATCCGTGAAGTGGAGGAGGAGACAGGCTGTAAGAACCTCAAAATCAACAAGCGGCTTCAGAAGACGTTTCATATATTTAAAAGAAACGGAGAGTATAAGCTTAAGGTAACGTACTGGTTTTCAATGACTACATCTTATAATGGAGAGTTAAAAGGACAGGCCGACGAAGGAATAGAAAAAGTGGTATGGGTGAATAAAGAAGAAATTCCCGAACTGCTAAAAAATTCTTATCAGAACATAAAACTTCTGTTCTAATGTTAAGAATATTAAAATTTAACATGAAGAAATGTAACATTTTGTAAAATACTACGTCTAACAGTCAGTATAATAATAGAAATATGAAAAAAAATAATTACCGGATTCGAAAAGCAATAGGAGGACTGGTTCTGGGAACGGTTTTGTTTACGAATTTTGACGGTCAGCTATTAGCAAAAGGTCTTACTCATGACTATACGACCGTAAGAGAGTTGCCTAAACCGCAGTATCAGAATAATTGGGGATCCTTTTCAGTGGATTTTACCGGTTCAACGGTGTCTTTGAAAGAATTTACTTCAGATCTGAACGGATATTTTCAGGCAGACAAGGATAACAGCTTTAAGCTTGATCGCGAACATTCAGATGAATTCGGAAATACCTACTATAATTATCAGCACTTTTACAAGGATGTGAAGGTTGAAGGTGATCTTATTTTCATTCAGGTAAAGAATAACAAAATTCAGTTTGTAAGCGGTCAGTTTGTAAATGTTTCTGGTTTAGATACGTCGTCTTCATTACCAGATGAAAAGATAAAGGAAATAGCCTATTCTGATTTCGGGACAAGGGAAAATGTCAAAGAAGGCGTTGTGGAGAACCTTCTTATAAAGGTAGCAAATGAGGAAAGAACTGTTGTAAAATTTGTAAAAAAGGTGAATCTTACATCTGTACTTCCTATGAAGAGTATGGATTTTATCATTGAAGGAATTACAGGAGAGCTGATTTCGTCACGAAATAAAGTATACAAAGCGGATACCCCATCCAACAGCGCTACCTATTACAGAGGAAACCAGAATATCGTGGTAGATTCTTATAACGGTAAGTTCAGACTGAAGGACAATACCAGAAAGATCAGAACTTTTAACGCGGCTAATCTTGACGGCAACATCGATCCTTCTGACGGTACTTTTACTGGTTACCAGGAATATTTAAACAATACGGCCAATTTTACCGCTACCGCTTCCAAACCTGCGATTGATGTTCATTGGGGAATTACAAAAACGTACGATTACTACAGCAGTGTTCACAGCAGAAATAGTTTTGACGGAAATGGACATGCCATCAATAATTATTACGATGCGGGAAATGTTCTCGGAGATGACGAGAACGCTGCTGCCATAGATGAAAACATGGGAAATGTTGAAGTAATTGGTATGGTATACGGAGCAGGAGGTTCTATGATGAATCCTGTAGTAGGACTGGATGTTACGGGGCATGAATATTCGCATCTTGTTATCGGAAGAAACGGTAACGGCGGACTCAACTATGAAAATGAGTCGGGAGCATTGAACGAAAGTTTTGCCGATATATTCGGAACTTCTATAGAATTTTATGTGAATTTAAATCCGAACTGGATTATGGGGGAAAATATTCTTAAAGGAAATGTTTCGCCTTCTTATATGCGCAGTATGTCCGATCCTAACAGTGGGTTGGTAGCACAGCCTGATACTTACAAAGGTACTTACTGGCAAAAAACGACAGCGAATCCGAACCCTTTTAATGACTACGGCGGAGTGCATACCAACAGCGGGGTAGGAAACTTTTGGTTTTACTTGTTAAGTGCAGGAGGGTACGGAACCAACGATATAAATAATCAGTATTGGGTTGAAGGTATCGGAATACAGAAAGCGGAGAAAATTGCTTACAAAGCATTGATGTCCGGACTTAGTTCTACTGCTACCTATATGGATGCTTATAATGCAACCAAACAGGCTGCCGCAGCTTTATATGGTGCCAATTCGGAAGAATGGAACCAGGTGGTTAATTCATGGTATGCGGTTGGAATAGGAAATGCTCCGGCTGCTGTTAAAAATATGGAGATGCAGGCGAAATTAAAGGTTTATCCTAATCCGGCAACCGGTGATGAAGTATTTATTGATTCAGAATTAAAAGGAAATGTAACAGTAGAGATGTTCGACTTATCAGGAAAACAGATCATTGCACCGAAAACAGTAGAGGGAAAAACAACCCTGAATGTAGCTAAATTAGCAACGGGGATGTACGTTTTGAAATTCAAATCCGCTGTAGGAGAATATTCTCATAAGCTTATGGTAAAATAAGAACTATTTAGTATTTTTATAAAACAAGGTTGACTATTATGGTCAACCTTATTTATTTTGAAAAAGATGAATTTAGATGTTTTGTATGATCAGTGGGAGTCATTAGATCTTTTAAAGGCTGTATGTTCCTTAATTGCAGGGCTCATTCTCGGCTTTGAACGTGAATTAAAAGATAAGGCTGCAGGATTGCGTACCATAACCCTTATTTGCCTGGGATGTACCTTGTTTACCCTATTATCCTATAAAATGGGAACAGGAGATTCAGAAGATGCCACACGGATTGCTTCATATGTTGTAAGCGGTATCGGTTTTCTGGGAGCAGGTGTCATTTTTAAAGATGCCTTTTCTATTAATGGTTTAACTACTGCAAGCATCATTTGGCTTGCTGCCGCTATCGGAATGAGCATTGGATTCGGACAGTTTCTGCTGGCCTTAACGTTTCTTCTGGTTAGTTTGTTTATTATTCATTTCGGCGGATTCATCAACAAGAAATTCCTTTCGAATATTCTTTTAAGAAATGTAGAAGTCGTATTGGATCCCATTGAATTTGATGAAAAAAGAAACATAGAAGCGCAGCTTCAGAATTTTTGTAAGAAGATGGAATTAAGGAGGCTGGAGGTTAATGCTACAGAGGTGAGGCTTTATTATGAATGTAAAGTGAGGGTACATACAGTAACCCAATTATATGATTACCTCATACAAAATAAAAAGATATTGAAATTCAGTATATAAAACAAAGGGCAGAATGGTTTTCCGCCCTTTATATAATTGGATTTTGAATCTTATTCCAAAGCATTTGCTTTACGTTTTCCGCCCATTCGTTATTTAAGATACTCAATACCATTGTATCTCTCCTTACTCCCGTTTTAGGGCAGATGGCATTACTTCTTAAAACGCCGTCAATAGTACAGCCAATGCTTAATAGTGCATTAATGCTGCGCAGGTTTTCGGTATAAGCCCGGAATTCTACACGTACCATATGCATCTTTTCAAAGGCAAATTCCAGAAGTAACCATTTACAATGTTTGTTTACTCCTGATCCCTGATGTTTTTTTCCATACCAGGTATAGCCCATTTGTAAACGGTTGGAATCCAGGAAGATGTCGCAGTATCTAGTAGCTCCGACGAATTTCCCCTTTTTTTTATCATACACCGCAAAAGTATATTCTTTTTGGTCAATACGCTTTTGAATGGCAATACCGATGTATTTATTCAGGTTTTCAGGTGTATCGCATTTTACCATCGAGTATTCCCAAATATCCGGTTCATTTAAGGTGTATTCAAGCAGTTCTTCGTAGTGTTTGGCCGATAAAGGTTCCAGCTTTACAAATTCATTTTCTAAAATGTAATCTTCATTAAAATCAAAGTTTGTCATTAATTCATTTATGGGGCTTTGTGGATAATACTTGTGAAAAATGACCTGCTTTTGGAATCAAAATCAGTATCTTTTAGCAGTTCAAAGGCTAACAGACTTATTTTTTCATAATCCCCTTTCTGGAACTGGTTATCGAATAAATCCTTGTAAACATTGCTTATGATGCCAAATACTCCATTTAATTCTTCGGGTTTCAGATCTTTATTTTTGGCAAATATAACTCTTAAAAAGTTAGCGCCGACGTAGGCCGCAATTTCAATGGCATCGTTAACAGAAATTTCATTTTGTAAACTCTTGTAGTGTAAGAAAGTTTCAAGGTCTTTCTTTATAAGATTTTCAATAGCTGTAGAACTCATTATTTTAAAAGATAAAAAAACCTGTTTAAAACAGGTTTTTAATTAATGACATGATTTGTCTAAATGTTTTTTAACAGATCCGTTCTGACAGTTGGGGATTTCATCGAAAGGATATATTTTTTTTATTGTTTCCCCATTCTCCTGAACGGTATAGGTAATTTCTTCCCGGGTTGTATAACCGTCCCCGTCATCGTCTACATCAAGAAAATTAGGTTTTCCGTCTCCATCCGTGTCATCATCCCATAAATCTCCGTTACCGTTCACGTCCTCATATTTTGTCAGGATGCCGTCGTTGTCATGGTCGACTTCTTTAAAGGCAATGGATTTAATGTCAAAAATAATAGGGGAGTAAGCATCTATATTAGAGGTAGAGCTGCTGAAATATGCCAGACCAGAAGGAAGGAATACCACAACACGTCCAGGGTTATCATAGGTATAGGTTCCGTCTTCATTTTCAATAACACCGCTTGCCGTATTTATCTGTTCAAGAATCTGACGGTAACCTGCAATCGTTTCAATAGAAGATCCATTAGCCGGGTATCCACTCCAGAAACCGAAAGGAAGATTGTCAAATACAGACCTGTCCAGGTTATAACCGGTATAGGCGGTAAAGATGTTATCATGGATAGAAGGTTTTTCACCTCCGCCTTCATTAATTACAAGATAATAAATTTTATACTCTACGTTATCTTCCACTTTTTCCACTTTTCCGGTTGAAGAATTCGTAGCATAAGGAAGATTCTTTAATGTAATGGAACGTAAAGGATATTGCGTCTGCTTCCATATGCTATTGGAAGATTCGGAAGCTACGGAATCAAACTTAACGCCTGTTTCCAAAACTTCAATACTGTTTGATTTTAAAAACGACTCTATGTCGCTGATATCCTTATTAAATACTTCCTGTCTGTCCCGTTCCTTAATTTCCTTGGTGTTGTCATCATCTTTGCAATTCCATAAAAGTAACGAACAGCTTAAAATAACTACGGATGTAAAAAATCTTTTCATTTAACGTAAATTAATGGTGCAAGATACAATTTTCCTTTATTTTTGTTTAAAAATTAACCCAAAATTATAAATAGACATGCGCATAGACAAGTATTTGTGGTGTATCAGGGTTTATAAAACAAGAAGTGTTGCGACTGAGGCTATTAAAAAAGGGCATGTATCAGTGAATAATCAGCAAGCGAAAGCGTCCAGGGATGTATTCCCCGGAGATAAGCTCATCGTAAGAAAAGATCAGATCAATTATCAGTATGCGGTATTGGATATTCCGCAGAACCGTCTGGGAGCCAAGCTTGTAGATATGTACAGAAAGGATGAAACTCCTGAAGAAGCTTTTGAGCATCTGAATCTTTTAAAGCTTTCGAAAGAACACTACCGGGCAAAAGGAGAAGGAAGACCCACCAAAAAAGACCGCAGGGATATTGAAGATTATCTGGATGACGATGAATTTTTAGACGAACAAGATGAAATTAAATGAAGCTTATTGGAGTAACCGTTATGAAAAAAGTGATACTCCATGGGATGCCGGAACAATAACGACACCGATAAAGGAATTTGTAGATCAGCTCAGAAATAAGGAATTGAAAATCCTGGTACCCGGAGTAGGTACAGGACATGAACTGGAATACCTTTACAATTGCGGATTTAAAAATGTTACAGGTCTTGATATTTCCGAAAAGCCCGTGCTTCACTTTTTAGAAGAGCATCCTGATTTTCCAAAGGAACAGATTTGTACCGGTGATTTTTTTGAACACAGTGAAACGTATGATCTCATAATAGAACAGACTTTTTTTTGTGCACTTGCACCTGAATTAAGACCTTTGTACGCCTCTAAGATGCATGCATTGTTACGGAATGGAGGGATTCTTGCAGGAGTTCTGTTTTCATTTCCATTAACAGAGCAGGGGCCTCCGTTTGGAGGAAGCAGCGAGGAATATAGAAAATTGTTCTCCGGTCATTTCAGCATACACACAATGGAGCCTTGCTATAATTCAATTGAACCGCGGATGAACCGCGAATTGTTTATCATTTTAAAAAAATAAAAATGGCACAGAACATTATTTTGACACAACAGCAGATTACGCAGATTACGAAAAGAATAGCGTACCAGATATATGAAACATTTGTAGAGGAATCGGAAGTTGTAATTGCAGGTATTGCAAACAGCGGATATGTTTTTGCTCGGAAGATAGCAGAAGAAGTAGCCAGGGTGTCGGATATAAAGGTGATTCTTGGTAAAGTGGAAATCAATAAACAGGATCCTTTACAGGAAGTAAAAACAGATTTAAAGAAGGAAGACTACGAAGGGAAATCCCTGATATTGGTGGATGATGTGATGAATTCTGGCGCTACATTGATATATGGGGTCAAGTATTTTCTGGATGTACCCTTAAAGAAGTTTAAAACGGCCGTTCTTATAGACCGTAACCACAAGAAATATCCCGTAAAGGCAGATTTCAAGGGAATTTCGCTTTCAACCTCCAGTATGGAACACATCCAGGTGGTGTTTAACGATACAGAGGAATTTGCTTACTTAAGCTAATAAAAAAGCCTTCATTTTAAATGAAGGCTTTTTTAATCAGGAAGTTATTTGGTCTCCCGTATGACTTCCACCCATCCTGTTTTAGATCCGTTAAAAGATTCAAATGATATAAAATACGTGCCGGAAGGCAACATTCCCCCATTATTCGATTGACCTTTCCACTCAGTCGTATATCCGTTGTCATGACTGTAAACCAGTTTTCCGAAACGGTTGAAAACCTGTAATCTTGTGACCATAAAAGGGGTAAGGTCCAGATAGTCGTTATCTCCGTCGCCGTTAGGAGAAATTCCCCTTGGAATAAGGCAGTCGTTGTTGTAAACTGTGAACTGGCTGTTGTATACACATCTGTTAAATTCCGGAACTTCCTCATTTAAACTGTGGTTCCCATATATATAAATGGTTCGTTTTCCGTATATAATGGCGTCTTTTCCAAAAGCCGCTAATTTAATGCCTTTTCCGTCAGGTTCTGTATAATAACCATATCCTTCCGGTAATGGCTCCAGGATAAAAGGCTCGCATACAGGGTTATAAACATCCTCTCTTCTGATGCGTTTTTTTGAATCAAGATTGATTTGAGAAACAAGAAAACATCCTTTTTCGTTTTCAATTCTTACATACAAAGTTTCCGATTTATCATATTCTAAAAGATAAGCTCCGGTATTTGTTACAGGATTGATCTTGTTTTCAGCATCACTTTTGGAACGGTGGAATGAAAAGGTATAATTTTCTACCGGCTCACCTCCTATAAAGAACGCTTCACTTTTTTCAAGATCATAAATAAGACCGTCGGTACCTTCTTCTGCACAGAATTCAGAATAATCTATGGTCTTTACCCCAAATTTCAAATCATAAGCAGCTAATTTTAACGGAACTATTTTAGGGCATTTTCCATCAAGTGTAATCTGCACATAAATTGTTTTGGATGTGGAAAAATAGTTTTGAGGATCTTTTATAAACCCATCGGTATTGCCGATAGCATCCTTTTCATTTACATAGTATTTAAATTCGGGTTTTACGGGATTTAGCGCATTGATCTCCTTTTCAATCTGCGTTAAATCAAAATATTCCCCTTTTATATCATCAAGGTCACACATTTCAATTTCCAGATCATGATCCGGAAGCTTCGCAGAATTGTTTACGATAAGAGTAATCTGATTCACCCGGGCCAGAAAACCATTGGACCTTTTTACCCGGGCATATATCGTTTTGGGACTTTGCGTTGTTGATACAGAATAGGGAGATGGAAGCGTATTGGTAGCATTCGTATCTTTAGCATCATTTTCATCTTCAAAAAAATCAATGGTGAAGGCAGTGGTGCCGGGATTGATCTGTGTTTTTATTTCATCAAGATCAAATTCTTCTTTTCCGTCGTTATCGTTGTCGCAAACCTCGAAGGTTCTGTTGAGGATGGTACAGTCCAATACAGCATCGCCGCCAAATGTAAGGCTATAGCTTACGGTAGAACTCTGGTAATGGTCGATTGCAATTAAAATTCCATCGCCGGGAACTACATCATAATACCGTACCATCCCCGGAATAACGCCGGTGAACGGAGGAGCTACCCCGGCTCCTTCACAAAGCTCCACAGGCTCGTTTAGGGACAGTCCGATGTCCATTGTGGTAATTCCGTTGATCGTATTCTGCGATCCCCTGTCACTGAGCCCAAGGTTGGAAAAATTCGGATTTTTCCAGGATGCAAAGTCAAAATCAACCTGGGCGTTGGGAGAAATCTGAAAAGTAAAGGTACTTCCCGATTCAATTTCAACATAGTAAAATGTTATCTCTGTGGTCAGGGCAAGGGGACTACAGGAAGTCATGAGGTTGTTATACTGGTTCGTAGTTGGTGTTTTCCCCTGGATCGTCTGGTTGGAACACAGGTTGATCACATGGGCCGGATTAACAGATTGAGCCGAACCTGTAACTGTTGCAAATATTAAGAATAGTAAAAGTACTATGTTTTTCATAAACACGGTTTTAAATTATTTAAATTTAAAAATATTAATTTGAAAAGAAGGAAATGTCGGAACTAATTACGTTAATATTTTTATTATTTCAGAGCTTATATCGTTAATTTCCAGATTGTCACAGTTGACGGTGTGTTTGCAGAAATTGTAAAAATAAATGCGTTCAAACAAATGCTGACCTATAAAAGAAGGCAAATCCTCTATATTCTGTAAAAGAGGCCTTTCATCTGTTTCCTGTGATAACCTCTTTACCAATGTGGATACTTTTGCCTTTAGGTAGAAAGATTCAATATTATCCTGCTGTAAAAGAAGGTGGTTATTCGCATAACATGGAGTACCTCCTCCAAGGCTTAAAATAAAGTTTTCTTCATTTCGTATAAAATGATTCAGTATTTCGTGTTCCTTTTTCCGGAACCATATTTCTCCTTTTGTTCTGAAAATATCCGGAACAGGAAGTTTTACTTCATTGGAAATGAGATCGTCGAGATCATGAAAGGGAATAGAGGTACGGGCGGAAAGATTTAAACCGACAGACGTTTTCCCGGCTCCCATATAACCTGCTAAGATAATTCGTGGCATTGTACAATAAATTAAACAGGTGAAAGGTATCTATTTTTTTGAAAAAAAAGGACAGAAAAGTATGGCTTTATAAAAAAGAATTCTATATTTGCACCCTGTTAAAGCAGCAATGACTCGATAGCTCAGTTGGTAGAGCACAACACTTTTAATGTTGGGGTCCTGGGTTCGAGCCCCAGTCGGGTCACATTTTAAAAAGCAAAGGAGAGGTGCCGGAGTGGTAACGGAGCAGATTGCTAATCTGTCGGCGGGCAACCGTCGCCAGGGTTCGAATCCCTGTCTCTCCGCTTTTAAAATTTTCGGGGTGTAGCGTAGCCCGGTCATCGCGCCTGGTTTGGGACCAGGAGGTCGCAGGTTCGAATCCTGCCACCCCGACAGTAAAATCGAAGCTTTCCGTTTAACGGGGAGCTTTTTTGTTTTCAGAATTTGTCAAGCTTGCTTAGGCGGGATTTAAAAATAAATTAGAACTTTTTTGCATCTTTCCTCAACATTTACAATACACTATAATTCTTGCTCTTTTACCGCTTTATCCACTTGTAAACTTCAAACCACAGTACAGATACAGATGCGATTCCCATTGAAATACCCAATTCCTTTATATTCAGACCGGTCAGGTGAAAGAAGCCGGCAAGAACAGGGGTATACAATATAGCAAAAAGCAATACCAAGGTCGCTCCGGAAATGATGGGAAACAGCTTGTTTTTATTTTTGAAACTTTCAAACAGGCTGTAATGAAATGAACGGTTTGCTAAGCTTAACAACAGATTGGCAAAAATCAGGGTTGTAAAAACCATCGCCCTTGTTTTTTCTTCATTTCCCCCGTTTTGCACGGTATATTGATACGCAAACAATACTCCGATCGTGATGATCACTCCCTGCACAATACTAATGGTCAATTCTTTCCAGTTCAAAAATGTATCGTTCATTTTTCGGGGCTTCTGCGACATGGTGTTCTTTTCCATCGGTTCATTTTCATATACAATGGAACAGGTAGGGCCCATGATCAGCTCTAAAAAGATCACATGAACAGGTGTAAATATCTGCGGAAAAACCCAGCCGAGAAACAAAGGCAGGGAAACGGTAAGGATAATCGGGATATGAATGGAAATAATGTACTGAATCGCTTTCTTGATATTCGCATAGATTCTTCTGCCGGATGCAATACCGGTAATCAGTTTGTCCAGATCATCGTTGGTAATCACCAGTGAAGCTGCCGCTTTGGCTATTTCAGTTCCTTTATTACCCATTGCTACACCAATGTGAGCCGCTTTCAGTGCCGGACTGTCATTTACCCCGTCGCCCAGCATAGCCACCACTTCTCCTTGCTTTTTTAGTGCGTTTACTACAGCCAGCTTGGCATCAGGAAACATCCGTGTGAACAATACTTTTTCTTCCGTTACCTGTAAAAGCTGTTCGTCCGAATATTGCATAATGTCTTTTCCTTCTACGGCTTCGGTAGCGTATTCAATTCCGGCCTGTGCCGCAATACTCTTGGTCGTATCGGTATTGTCGCCGGTAATTACTTTTACTTTGATGCCTGCGTCATAAATATGCCGGAAAACTTCCTGAATGCCTTTCTTTGGAGGGTCGTAAAAAACGATCAATCCCAGGAAATCAAATTTAAAGGATTGCTGTTTTTCGGGAAAATCCATGCCTTCGAAATCTGATCGGGCCACCCCTAAAATCCGGAATCCCTGCCGCCCTAAGGTTTGTATGATATTCCGTACCTTGTCTTTTTCACTTTCTGAAAGTGTCGAAACGTTGAGAATAGCTTCCGGTGCACCTTTTGCTGCAATAATCCGTTGCTTTTCTGTATTTTCAAAAAGATGCGTCATCATTGGAGGCTTCCCGTCGAGCGGGTATTCATGGATCATGTGAAATGAATTCCGGAGATCGGTGGACTGCGTTTGCTCATATATTTTATGCAGGGTTTTTTCCATGGGATCAAAAGGTACAGGTTCACTGCTCCACATGGCGTAGTCAATCAAAGTGGAAAGCGCGGCATCACTGAAATTGATTTCATCGTAGATTTTATCCGAGCTATAGTCGTAGAGGTGTTTCAGCTGCATGGAGTTTTCGGTGATGGTTCCGGTTTTATCGGTACAGATAACCGTTGTGCTGCCCAAAGTTTCTACAATGCTACTGCGTTTGACAATAATGCCCTCCCGCATAAGTTTCCAGGCGCCCAATGCCATAAAGGTGGTAAAGGCTACCGGGATTTCTTCCGGAAGAACAGACATTGCTAAAGTGAGTCCATTTAGAAGACTGTCAATAAAATGGCCTGTTTGGTAATAACTAAAGGTACATACCATACCGAAGATCACAAGGCCTGCAATGGCCATTGCTTTTACAAACCTGCGTATCTGGAGTTGTAAAGGGGAGGGTTCTTCTTTAATTTCGGAAATGGACATACCTATTTTACCAAGACGGGTGGCGGCGCCAATATTTTCAACTTTAAATACCGCAAGTCCAGATATGGCTAAAGTTCCGCTGTAAACTTTATTGTCGTCACTTTCGCTGTTTTTGAATACGGAAAGACTTTCTCCTGTTAAGGAAGCTTCATTTACAGAAAAATCGTTGCTGTGCACAATCTCTCCATCTGCATTAATCATTTTTCCTTCCTCGGTAATGCAGAGGTCGCCCACTGCAATTTCATGGGTCGGAATTTCGACAACCTGTGCATTACGGATTACCTTACTTAGCGGTTCATTAAGTTTTTCCAATGCCTCCAGTGCTTTTTTGCTCCGGGTATCCTGGTACAGTGAAATGGCCGAAACCGCAATGATCGCCAGCAACATAAACAGGGCTTCTCCATAATCGCCTATGACGAAATATATAACAGAAATTGCAAAAAGCAATATAAGCATAGGCTCTTTCAGAATATTTATCAGGAGCTCCAATGCGGTACTTTTGTGACCGGCATCCATACTATTGTAGCCATATTTCTTTCTTGATGCTGCTACTTCACTATCGTTAAGTCCTTTCAGATGGTCGGGTATATTGTAGGCCATAAATACTTTAATGTATCCTTAAAAATAAGCTTTTTAACTTTTTGTTTGTGTTTTGTTTTTATATTTTTATAATAAAGAGTCGTATTATGAATTTTTTTGATAGAAAAACCACCTGGTCAAACAAAGAATTTATTCCGTTTAAACTCTGTATCGCCAGTATATATATTGTTATAGGCAGTTTCTTTCATGCCTTTTTTGAAAATTACTATGTGCCGCTTTTGATCCTATTTTGGATCTGCACCTTATGGACGGTGATTTTATGGCTAAAGAAGATGAAGGGCAGAGGCTGAATACAATCGCATTATAAGCATAGTTAATTTGCATGCCAAGTTTGGTAACTTAAAGTACTCCCGGGATTACTCAACCCTGAAGTCCTCAAAGAGTACAAAGCAGATTTTAGATATGAAATCAAGTGTAATATAACGGTAAATTAACGCAGCTATTTTTTACGGCATCGTGATTTGTTTATATCCTGTCTAATAAAAGAACTTTTTATTTTTAAGAGAAGTTGTTGTGTTTTATACTATACAATTTACTCAAAAATGAATTTTAAAAATCGGAATAATTATCATTTTTGTAGGGAGGTTATCCTGCCAACCTTAAAACAAACCCGCAAATCTATGGATTTGCGGGTTTGTTTTTACTGCCCGATTCGATCTGTTTGATAAATACGGAAGGAGTTAAACCTACTACGCGCTTGAATTCCTGGGAAAACTTGCTGTGATTGGAAAATCCGCTTTCCTGGGCGAGGTAGCTGATCTTATACTGTAAATAATCCGGATTGTTCTGCAATTTTTGCAAAATGTAGTAGATGCGCAAGTCGTTGATGTAGTTGTTAAAGTTTTTATGATGGTATTTTCGTATGATATACGTCATATACCTGGTATTGGTTCCTGATTTTGTTGCCAGTTTGGTGAGCGTTATGGATGAATCCAGAAAAAAGGTCGTATTTTTCGCGAGTTTGTCCAGGGCCTCATGTATACGTTTTTCTGTATCTTCGGAAATATTGACCCCTTCCAGGTCATGGTCATCCGTTGTGTTTGATCTGATGTCTTTTGATTTGCTTTGTGGATCTGTTTCGTCTATCTGGTGTCCCTCCCGGAGTTTTTTCATAATTCCGTTAAAATGTTCGGTTCGGTTCTTATTCTGACGATGCATGAGGTATACCACTAAAATAAACATCAGTACCACGGCAATACCTACACCAAGGATTAGATAACTGATACTGTGTTCCGACTGGATTTTCCGGCGGAGATCTATCAGGGTAGCATCCGCAATTTTCTGTGATCTGCGCTCATCAGCATGAATCATATCCAGATAATGTTTATAATGAACCAAATAACTTTTTGTGTCATTAACGGCTTTGTAATAGTCTGAGGAAACCTTGTAATATTCCTTTTTTAATGGAAAATATTGTGAATTTTCCACCATCTGTGTCACGATATCCAGTGTTGTTTTGGCTTTTTGATAATCGTGATCCTGCATAAAGAGCTTTACACGTAACAGCTGTATCTGTCCATATAACAAGTCATCTTTCGTTGCCAGGATTTCAAAGGCGTTATCCAGTAAAAACCTAGCGGTGTCATATTTTTTTAAATTATATGCATTTTTTGCATCGAGGTACATGGTAGTGGCCAGAAAGAAGCTTTTCTGTCGCGGTATATCGATCTGCTCTACATATTTATATGCTGCCTGGATGTATGTCTGGGCTTCATCAAATTTTTCTTTTTCAGTGTAAATTCCGGCCTGTTCATGATTTAATAATGCTCCATATTGTCCTTTCAAAGCACCTTCCGGTAATTTGTTAATAAGTTCTGTTGCTTTATCCAGATAATACAAAGCTTCACTGTTAAGTCCCAGTTCCCTGAAATTTGAAGCAATGAAACCAATGGCTTTGATTTGCTCTACATAATTATGGGTTTTGGAAAATGCTTTTTCTGCATCTATTGATAGGTTTAAAGCTTTGTCAATAGCCCCTTTCTGATAATATAAAACAGCCCGTACCATCCCGGCTTTTATCTGCTCTTCCGGTGTTTTTGCTATTTTCTGCAAGGTATCAGTATAGGCAAAGGCTTCCTCTATATCATTAGCAGCGAGGTCGGCAAGAATGTATCTTTTCAGTTCATTATACTCTTTAGGAATCTGTCCGTAAAGAGGAAGAGATAAAAAGAGGATAAGAACGGCACTAAATAATGATAACTGTGAAGAATGGTATTGCATTAGGCGTAATACTTCATTAAGATTTTAAAAATAAGAAAAAAACAGGTACTCAGCGCAGAAATAATAAAAATCAAATACGTCGGATGGTGCCTCATTGAAATCTATACCAGCCCGCCAAAGGTTTTGATCCAGTTGCTTACAGTATTCCGGCTTAATTTAAAATGCTTGGCCAATTGAACATTATTTAATTCATACTCTTTCTGATACCTTAATATACGAAGAATCGTCTGCTTATCATAAGCCCTGTATCTTTGTTCCTGTGCCTGTTGTTCCTTCGTTTTTATACCGAACAATTTTTCATTGAGCAGTTTTATCTCAAAAAACGATAAGTGTTCCTTTTTCAAAAACTGTTCGTACTCAGGGAATGATTCCGGAAATTTCTGCTGGATCAGTTCCTGATAAATTCTCCGGTAATCAGGTCCTATTCTTCTGTTTTTTTGTGCTTTTTTATCCATTTGTATAATGTTGTTTTGGGAATCCTGTATTGTACGATGATTTCTGCCGGCGTTTTTTCTTTTCGTTCGATCTGTCCTATTATAAATTCTACTATTTCGGGCGTGTAAAGGCTTTTTGTAAACCCAGGGATCTTATTGTTCCTTGTAGCAGACGTTCTGTTATAGTTCATATTTGCAGGAGGTGCGTAGAGTAAGAGGTGCTGAGAGTACACCCTGAAAAGATCGTATTCGAGCAGTTTGCTCCAGCGCAACAATAACTCTGTATCCATGCTTTTTGTTTTGTACATAGCATCAAGCTGTATTCCGTTTATTTTTAAAAAGCGGCATATACGTTCCTCATTTAATTTTTTTTCCGATACCAGTGCTTCAATAAGCTTTCCTATGTATATGTTTTTGAACTTAAATTCCATGTTGTTTATTAATTAAAACAGGAAGGGTGTGCTACCTTCCTGTTCTTTTATTTTACGGATTACATTTCAATGATAATGAATTCCGATCGACGGTTTTCCTGGTGTTCTTCTTCCGAACATTTTACACCGTCGGCACATTTGTTTACGAGTTCTCTTTCTCCATACCCTTTGGCTGTTAATCGGGAAGAATCAATTCCCTGCCCAATAAGCCATTCCCGTGTTGATTTAGCCCTACGCTCCGACAGCTGGTCATTGTATTTATGAGAGGCGCGGCTGTCTGTATGCGAACGGATGTCTATTTTCATTGTCGGATATTCTTCAAGTACGGCCAGTACTTTTGCCAGTTCAACAGCAGCATCAGAACGTATGTTGTGTTTATCCAGATCAAAGTAAATAGGGTTGAGGTTAAGCACTTTGAAAAGATCGTCTCCTTTTTTAACCGGTGTCTTAACCGGTTCCATAACCAACGTTACATAGGTTGTACCTGTTTTGCCTGATAAAAAGGCCTCGGTCTCGGTTGTGTTATATCCTTCCTTGCTTGCTTTGATGCGATAGGAAGTACGGCAGTCAAAGTCCCTGTTAAACCGGTAGGTTCCTTCCTTGTAACTGGTGGTGCTGTTCTGATCCTTGTAAAAAGCATCGTAAAGGGTGAGCCCGGCATCGCTGATCACATTCCGTGTTTTGCCGTCAATTACCGTTACAATCAGATTCTGAATACATTGCAGTTGCAAAGCCGTGTTTTCAGTAAAGCTGTAGATATCATCATTTCCATTTCCCCCGTCGCGGTTCGAAGAAAAGAATCCCTGTTTTGTTGTAGGATTTATGTAATATGCAAAATCATCTGCTTCTGAGTTAACGGGTGCCCCAACGTTCTGTATCTCGCCAAAACTGCCGTCAGCTTTGGTTTTTACAGCGTAAACATCCAGACCTCCAAGGCCTACGCGACCGTCGCTTGAAAAATACAGTTCATCGTTTTCCGTAAGGAACGGAAAGGTTTCGCGGGCTTCTGTATTAATATCCGGACCCAGGTTTTCCGGGCCTCCAAAAGTCCCGTTATCATGAATGGAGATGCGCCACAGGTCTGAATTTCCGAATCCTCCCGGACGGTCTGATGCAAAATACAGCAGCTTTTCATCTTTACTTAACACAGGATGCGCCGTATTGAAGCTATCGCTGTTGAACGGAAGTTCCTCTACGTTTTTCCATTTACCGTCCTTCAATTGCGCCCGGTAGATCTTAAGCCTGGTATTTTTAGCCGAATCGTATCTGCGGTTGTTGTTCAGGATATTATTTCTGGTAAAGTACATCGTTTGCCCGTCGCGCGTGATAACGGCGGTAGACTCGTTCAGAATACTTTTTACTTCACCCTTTAAACGTTGTACCTTTTGTTTTCCTTTATCATTATTGAGTAGGGGATAACTGTACAGGTTTGTGAAGGCATCGCCCGTCCAGGTATGAACTTTTTTAGAAAGGTTCCCGGTATCCCTGGCACTGGTAAAGTAAAGCACGTTGTCGTATACAAAACTTCCGTAGTCGGCGTATGGCGTATTGATGGGAAGGTTGGTAAGTTCACCATAACGACCGGAATTGGATTGAATCTGCTTTTTAAGATCCGTTTCATTTTCCCGGAATCTCGAAATTTGCGATGCATTTCCTGCCTTGTTTACGAATAGATCGTAATACTGTTTTGATTTTACTTCATTCCCAGCGTGCTGCAGTGTTTGTGCATAGCGGTAGTAATATTCCGGAGCAAGTTCTTCTTGTCCAAATTCTGAGAAAAGGCGTTCGTAATGCTTGTTTGCTTCTGTGTAACGGGCATTAAAGTAATAGGAATTCCCAAGCTTTTCGAGCAAATCCCTGCTTGAATAACCGCGTTTAAGTACCTTTTCATAAATATGAGTTGATTCGATATACGCCCATTGATCGTATTGTTTGTCCGATTTTTTCAGACCGGCTTGTGCATGTACCCCGGTATTACCTAAAAATAGGGTACATGCCATTGCTGCTAATAATAGTGTTCTTTTCATCTGTTACTATATTAGAAGAAACGCGGCGAGTTCACGCGGCGGTACTTGTTAAACAATTCAAATCTTACAAAGATTTCGTGGGAACCGCTGTTGTAGTTCTTTAGGGCTTTGGTGTCGCCATCGTAGCTATACCCAATGAACAGACCGTCGGTAACCTGGAACCCGACCAGTGCACTCCATGCTGCATCCCATCGGTAGGCACCCCCTATGGTGAACTTGTCATGAATCAGGAAATTTGCCGTAATATCGGCCTGTAACGGAGCTCCTTTAACTGCTTTCAATAAGAATGCAGGTTTGAACTTCAAAGTAGGATTTAATTCGAATACATGACCTCCCATAAGATAATAGTGCATATTTTGTTTCATGGTACTCTGGATGTTGTCATCGTAACGCGTAGTTTCGAGAAAATTCGGTACCGAAAAGCCTAAATAGCTTTTTTCGTTATGCCAGTAGACACCAGCCCCTATATTCGGGGTAAACTGACTGCTGATGTCATTCTGGAATTTAGGATCATTCGGATTGTATTTTAATAGTCTGGAATACTCTACATCCAATAGGTTTGCAGATCCTTTTAATCCAAAGCTCAGCTTGTTTTCGTTGTTTCTTCCCCCTAAATCCAGGGTATAGGAAAAGTCGATGCTGATCGTATTTTCATTTGTTACCCCCAGGTTATCGTTTATGAAACTCACTCCAAGTCCGACTTTGCTGTCACCCAACGGCGTATTCACTGAAAAAGCGTTGGTTTGCGGGGCCCCTTCTATTCCTGCCCATTGGGTGCGGTATAGTCCGAAAATACTCATTGATCCACGGCTTCCTGCATATGCCGGATTAATATTTATGGTGTTGTACATATAATTGGTATACTGGGGATCCTGCTGTGCATGGGCCTGCAAGCTTGCTAAAGCTAATAAAGCCCCTATGATTTTGAATCTTTTCATTGCTTTTTAGTTTTAGTCGTTGTTTTCTAAATGTAAGTAACCTACTTTTTTAACCCATTGGTTTGCACCATCGCGGTCGAACAGGTATTCTACTACATAATAATAGGTACCTGTAGGTAATTTCTCCCCTTTGCCAACAACGCTTACACCTTCAGCATAACCGCGGAATACGTTTCCGTTACTGTCGTAACCATTTGTTTCATAAACCTTACGTCCCCAACGGTTGTAAATGCTCACGTGGTTGTTAGGGAAGTACTGGATGTTATCGATAATAAAATAATCGTTCTTACCGTCGCCGTCTGGAGTAACCCCGTTATAGATCACCACATCACCAGGGTTCAGGTTTTTTTCTTTGACTTTACCTAAAGTAAAAACTCCGAATCCTTCCACGTTTACCGGTGTGGTTACGGTATTGTTTGATTCATCTGCGATTCCTCCTTCATCTACCCATAATTTCTGTTTTTCATCCCAGCGCACAATATGTAGTGCTTGCGGGGTTCCGGTTAAGGATTTTGGGGTAGTGCGTTTATCCCAGCTCAGGGTAACGAGCACAGAGTTATCCGTTTGCGTGGTTTGGTTAATGATCCAGTATTCCGCATCGTCGATAAGTTCAATGATTCCCGTTTTATCCTTATGCGGGTACTGCTCGTTGGAATTTTTGAGAAGGTATTCGCCTGTGTAGGTTTCGGCAACAGCTGCCGGGGCCGAAATCCCTGCAAAACGATAATAACCTCCATCTCCGACAGGATATTTAAAGGATTCGTTTCCGATTTTGGTTACCTCACCGTTTACGTGACTTTTATCTGAAGTGTTGATATGCGCCGATCCCTTAAGGAATACGAAGGCACCTCCGTTTGCCTTATCCATAAGCACCACTCCATTCAAAAGATTTACCTTACCAGCGGTTGCAATGTCGTTTGTAAGGTGAAAGGAATGTGTTCCCCCTTTTTTATTGAACAGCACGTCATAAAAGCTGCTGGGGGTGCTGCCTGTGATCTGCTGTAGACCGGGCATCAGTCCTTCAAATACTACATAACCCGTAGTATTGTTGGTACTGTAGCTGAACAAACCTTCGTTATTGTAATGTCCGTAGAAATACATATTTCCATCGTTCAATACGTTTCCCGAAGCATGGTTTTCAAAATCGAAATACGTAGAAAACAATGTTCCGGGGCGTATTCCCACATCACCTTGGTTTATTGTTTGTCCGGCTCCCGTTAAAGGAAGTCCGGCCAAAACATATATTATTTTTTTTCGCATGATTTTTCTTTTATTTAAATGCTACGCTTTATACCTCTTATACAGATCCTGCAGAAGAACTATTTTTTCATGAGCTGGCGTACCATTGGATTGGTAATCAGTGAACTGATTGCTTTAAATACAACCCCATTGTTCAGCTTTATGTTGTTACAAGGAATAGCCAGGCCATTGTTGTCACATTCATAATGCGCGTCGGTAGGCGGAATGTTCTGGTCGGGATTGGTCGCATCAGGATCGTAAACGTCATTTGGGCGAAGGATTGCTGCTTCTACTTCTACCGCTCCTTCGGTTGGGTTGATCACCTGTACCTTGATCTGATATGAAATTTCACATCCATTCGGTAAATCCAGTTTGGAGGTATAAGTATGCGTCACTGCATCATAAACCATTGCCACACTTTCGGTACCGCAACCACTGTTTATGAAAACAATATCTACCGGGTTGAATCCATCGGGAATTTTAAATGTGAAGGTTGCACCTGTAACATCGCTGGGACCATTGTTCTTAACCTTTACCGTATAGGATAATTCTTCATTTTTGCGAACCTCCGTTTTATCAGGCGTAACGGATACCACCTGCAGATCGGCAATTTTTATAGCTACATCAGTTTCAATCGTTACAGCTTCTCCTTTAATGAAGGTCCAGGTGTCAATAGATCTGTTATCACCAAATTGTCCGCTTGTACCGGTTGCTCCCTGACCCCAGATGTGTCCGTTCACCGCACTGCTGATCCCGTTACTGTTTGTTCCTCCCAAAGCAGGGGGAAGGTGGCTGTTGTTAACAGGGTCGGAGCGACGTCTGAAGGCTTCTGTTCCGCTACCTGGACTGGTGGCAAGGGTGATTCCCGTATCGTTCCAGTATACGATGTTCGAAACCACGTTGTTGAGGTTATTATGATCAAGCAGTTCCAGAATAAGTCCACTTGTGTTGTATTCCATATCAAAGAACGGAAAGTGTACTTCAGCACCCTGTAATTGTACCGTTAGCTTTGCAGGGACTGATCCGGGAGGTAATAAATTACCTACACCGTCTTTTCCGTCCCACGGAATCTTATTCAGTCCGGCACTCGCAGCTCCCCTGAGCTGACGCGTAACAAATGTTGCGGGACTGGAAGTGCTTTCGATGACTATTGTATAATTACCCTGTGTTGCAGCCATAAATTCAACAAAACCACCTTTATTGCTCACCTGTCCCGGTGTTCCTTCCACACCTATGAGTTTTACTCCCGTTACATCAGGCGTAACTACCGCATTTTTTAACCATGTGGAACCACCACTGGTAGGTCCTCCGGGGGCGGATACAGGCAAATCTGATGATGGCTGGGTATAGAACATTTTGTGCGTGATCTGTTTTGCAGTATCTGCATTGTTTGGATCGTGTACCTGTCCACCCAGGTTTGAAGTGGTATTCAGACTTTTGTAGATGGGATCACCATTCGTGTCTAAAAATCCGTTGTTGTTTACCATAAACGTAAAATACATCCCGTTGTTTCCGTTATTGTTTACACGGTAGATGTAACCGTCCTTGGTTAACACATAAAAAATTCCTTCAAATCCCTGTGTATTCGGACTGATGTTTCCGTTGTTAAGGTTTAATACAGTGGTATAAACCCTTCCCTTTACAAAGGTGCTGCCGGAAGCTACACTGACTTCCCAGGCCATGATTGCTTCGTTGGTACTTTGTGTCCAGTTGGCATTTGCCGCTAGAGTGGTAGTTGAGGTCTGGGTATCCCTTGCTGTGAATTCTACCTTATAAATACCTTCTCCTCCGGCTGGAACCGTATAATATACCGGCGTATAGGTGTTTGCTGCTCCTGTTCCGTTGGGTAGTTTAGGCCCGGCTAATTCTGCTGCACGGTTTGGAATGTTTCCGGCCGTAGAATTGTTGATCACGGCCGTTCCATTCGGAGCGTAAAGGTAAATACGGGCATTACCGCTTCCCTGGGCACTTGAAGCCAATCCGATGGATTCACCTGCTTTGGCATATACATAATGTACTCCTCTGTTTGCAAAAGGATAGTTGGCATTAACGATCGTACCAGAACGAAGATAGGCACGTATTCCTATTTTACCAGACGGGTAAAGATCTTTGGAACCATCTGCCCGCATGTTGGCCGAACCTAAAAGCGTACAGGTGAGAAGCAAAAATCCCAACCATTTTCTGATGCTCATTTTGTTTATATATTTTCTCATTTTTTCTACGTATTAAGTTATTTGTTAAGTTTGGGAAGCCTTTCACCTTCCTGTAAATCCTTTCCGGTTTTTTCAGGATTAAAGCTTCCGATTTCCCGGTCCGAATGCGTTAAAGCATTGTTGATAACCGGGATCGGCTTTAAAAAATTACTTAATTACAAATACAATGTTCATATAAGATGTTTCGGTAGCATTGCCTTTAATGCTGTAAGTCAGTACACCGTTATCATCAATAGATACATTTTCAAAAACGTTTGTATCGTAGTAAGTGATGTAATAATTCATTTGTGTTCTTCCATAGGTAACGATATCAGCATCAGCACCAGGATTGCTTACAAGGCCTCCAGAGTAAGGCATACTTCCGCCTGCAGCTCCGTGTGCAATGTTATAGGTACTGCTTCCTGCGCCTGCAACGCCACCGGTAAACTGGTTTTCATAATCTTTATACAAATCTCTTGTCAGACCTGTTCCTGTTGCTGAGGTATCAAAAATCACAGACGGCATATAGAAGAACCTAGGTACTGCCTTGTATTCAACTGCACCGTTGGTTCCCGTTGAGGTAGGTACTGTATTAGCAGGAGAAGACTCCGCATTCATTTTTGATGCCGTAACGGCTCCGTTTGCAATTTTGGATGTAGTGATTCCGTTGTCAGCCACCTGTATGGACGTGTTAACCAATGTGGTGCCGGTTCCGTTCGTTACGGTAATGGAACTGTCTGTTGCAGTAAGGTTAGCCTTGTTGGAGATATTCGTTGCATCTACTACAGGTGTTTCGTAAGTAACTGAACCATCAGCATGAGCTGTTGCAACTTTTCCGTCATTACCGGTTCCTGCCCCTAATTTATCGGCTGTAATACCTTTTGCAGCGATATCAATTGCCGCATTTGCCAGCAACTTATCGGTTCCGTTGGTTCCACCGGTAAACGTCAGCGCGTTGGACAGTGTTAAATTACCTTTATTACTGTTAATGATGTTTACCAATTCGTCAATTGCTCCTTTAACATCTGTAGAAGTCAGTCCGCTCGTGGTATTGTCATAAGCAATATTATCAGCATTCATATCAATGTTTGCAATAGTATTACCTTCAGAATCTAAAAACTCATACTCATTTGTCGTTGTATTGAAACGTACATCCACCAGTTTAGGATCGATAGTGGTTCCTGTAGCACCTGCTATGGGTTGACCATTTGCTCCAATCTGGCTTTCGTTGTAATAAGTATAGGTTCCGTTTGCATTCTGAACAAGAAGTGTTACGGTTTCCTGTGCTTTGATCACATCTCCAAGGTTTAATACGTTTGTATTTCCTTTTTCATCTACATAAGTCAATGTACCTGCTGTATTATCCACAGCAACAGAAGTCAATGTTTCAAAGTTTTTCACAGCAGCAGACAGATCGATGGTCTGAAGTGTTCCTTCCTCGTTTGTATAGGTTGCGATTCCCGTAGCAGGAGCATAAGTAAGGTTGGTTACGGTTTCCTGCGCTTTGATCACATCGCCAAGGTTTAATACGTTTGT
>Ga0153917_1000458_pt1 | contig 26755 bp, 26 predicted proteins | sample TSFL001MetaG_FD_104695 | JGI IMG/M metagenome (GOLD analysis project Ga0153917, IMG submission 104695) | Attine ant fungus gardens microbial communities from Florida, USA - TSFL001 MetaG | ecosystem: Host-associated > Fungi > Mycelium > Unclassified | place: USA: Florida, Paynes Creek Historic... | reverse complement strand
GCCATAGCCGACGGTTTCCAGCGCGCGGGAGGGCAGGCCGAATTCGCGCACCAGCACCCATTTCAGCGAATCGGCGCGGCGCTCGGAGAGAATCTGGTTGGACGAGGCCGAGCCGACGGCATCCGTATGACCCTCGATGAGGAAGACGGCGCGGCGGCGGCGACGCAGGATCTGCTCCATGGCGCGGGCGATCTGGCGCACCTTGCGGTATTCCGAGCGCGGGATTTCGGCCGAGGCGAACTCGAAATTGATCGACTGGATATCGATGGACGGCGCGGCGCGGCGCAGGTCCGCGCGGCGCTTGAACTCGCGCACGGTCACGCGTTCGTCCTCGCGCATGCGGCGGGCGGGCGCGGCGTCGAGGCGGCGCAGGATCATGTCCTCGGACGGCGTTTCCTGTGCCAAGGCAAGGCCCGAGAAGGCCGGCGCGGCGAGGGTTGCGGCAAACGCGGTCAGAAAGGCGCGGCGTTGCATGGACGGTGTCTCCTTCGGTTTCGTCTTTCGGGCGGAAAGTGCCACGCATGACCTGAAGGAAAGATGAACCGGCCGGTTAGGCGCCGTTCAGGGTGATTAACGCCGCTCGGCCGGCATCAGACAGTCGCGTTTGGCGAGCGCCAGAAGCTCGGCATCGGAAAGCGGCGTGACCTCCGCCTCCATCGTGCCGACCGGCGAGAAGCCGAACATCTGGTAGAGCTGCAGGGCGCGCGGATGGTCGAGGCTGTTGGTGGTGACGACGACCCGCTTCGGCCCGAGCGCCCAGGCGGCATAGAGCGTCTGGAGCAGGAACCATTTGCCGATGCCGTGCCCCAGCGCCCGCTCGAAGAGGCCGAAATGGGAGAGCTCGACCGTGTCGTCATCGATCCGCAGCAACTCGAAGAAGCCGGCGGGCGCGCCGTCGACGTAAAGCACGCTCACGCTGTTGCGCTTGTCGTGCAGCGTGGCAGTCAGCGTCCCGTCGTCCATGCGCAGCCGGTCGACCCAGTGCCAGCGGCTGCCCACCTGCCGGTAGAGGAAGCGGTAGAAGGCGAGCGGAATGTCCGGCGCGCCGAGGATGGCCGTCTGCACATTGACCGGCACCGGCAGGCTCTGCTTCGGCGGCGCGGTCATTTCGAGCGCGGTGATGGTGACGGATATCGGCGCGGACTGGGCCTTCTTCGCCATGGTCAGTCCTTGCCGGTGACAGCGGGCCCGGTGACGACGGGCGTATCCTCGCGCCCGCCCCATTCCGTCCACGAGCCGTCATAGAGCGTGTTTTCCTCGTGGCCGAGCGAATGAAGCGCCAGCGTGATGATCGCTGCGGTGATGCCGGAGCCGCAGCTCGTGACGACTGGTTTGGAGAGATCGATGCCCGACGCCTCGAAATGCCGGCGGAGGCTGGCAAGATCCTTGAATTTCCCGCCCTCGGAGAAGGTGCCGGAGGGCATGCTCCTTGCGCCCGGCATATGGCCGGAGCGCATGCCGGCGCGGGGCTCCGCCTCCTCGCCGGTGAAGCGGCCGGCGCCGCGCGCATCTGCGATCTGCTTTGAGCCGGTCGAGACGATGCCGCGCATCTCCTCGAAGGAGGTCACGGCATAGGGATTGAAATTGGTGTGGAAGGTGGCGGGTGCGGGCTCCGGCAGGTCGGTCTCCAGCGGCCGTCCTTCCTTCTTCCAGCCGTCGATGCCGCCATCCATGACGAAGACGTTCTTCGCGCCCATCGTGCGGAACAGCCACCAGACGCGCGGCGCGGTGAAGATGCCGGGGCCGTCGTAGACGACGATCGTGTCCGTATCGGAAATGCTGAGCTTGCCGACTTCGGCGGCGAAGACGTCCGGCGCCGGAACCATATGCGGCAGGCTGCTGGAATGAACGGCGATGACGTCCTGGTCGAAGAAGACTGCGCCGGGAATGTGCCCGCCGGCATATTCGGCCGCGCCGTTGCGGTTCTGCGCGGGAAGATACCAAGAGGCGTCGACGATGCGGAACTCCGGCGCGCCGAGCTGCTTTTCCACCCAATCCGCCGAAACGACGAACCTGCTCTTTTCGTTGGACATGTTTCTCTCCCTTCAGGCTTCGGAGGCCGGCGCGCCGAAGCGGATGCGGAACCGGCGGTTCTCCTTGCCCTTCTTCTCTATCTTGGCGATGTGGATCGCGCCCACTTCCTGCGTTTCGGAAACATGGGTGCCGCCGCAGGGCTGGCTGTCGACGGCGGAATTCTCGCCGATGCAGACGAGGCTGACGCGGCCGAGGCCCATGGGCGGACGCACGTTCTTGGATTTGACGATGCCGGGATTGGCTGCAAGCTCCGCGTCGGTGATCCACTGGACGAAGATCGGGTGGTTCTCCGTAACGAGCTTCATCAGCTTCGCCGTCACCTCGTCCTTGTCGATGGTCTCCGTCATGTCGAAGTCGACACGGCTGTCCTCCTCGCCGACGGCCGCGCCCGTGATGGGGTGGGGGCAGACGACGGAAAGGAGATGGCAGGCGGTGTGCATGCGCATCAGCCTGTAGCGGCGCGCCCAGTCGATATGGGCGACGACCGTCTCGCCGACGATGGGCGGTGCCTCGCCTTCGAGCGGCCGGTGGATGATGATCTCCTTGGTCGCGCCCGTCACCGCCGGGCCGAGCGCGATGCGGCTGCCGTTGGCGCGCTCCAGGAAACCGGTATCGCCGGGCTGGCCGCCCGACGTCGCGTAGAAACAGGTCTGGTCCAGCTCGATGCCGCCGTCCTCATGCACCGCCGTCACCACCGCCTCGTTCGTCGAAAGATAGAAATCGTCGCGGAAGAGGGCGGTGGTGGGAAGGGACATGATACCTATTCGACCGGCTGGTATGGGACCTTGATCCCCGATTTCGCCTTCAGCCAGCCTGGAACCGGCAGGCCCTTCGAATCGAGGAAGTCCGGATTGAAGAGTTTGGACTGATAGCGGTTAGCATAGTCGCAGAGGATCGTCACGATCGTGTGGCCGGGGCCGAGGTCCTTCGCGAGGCGGATCGCGCCCGCGATGTTGATGCCCGAGGAGCCGCCGACGGCGATGCCCTCGTTCTCGATGAGGTCGAAGACCAGCGGAACGGCCTCCGAATCCGGGATGTTGTAGGAATAGTCCGGCGTGAAGCCTTCGAGATTGGCCGTGATGCGGCCCTGGCCGATGCCCTCGGTGATCGAGCTGCCGGAGGATTTCAATTCACCGTGCTCATAAAAGTTATGGAGCGCTGCGCCATCCGGATCGGCAAGGGCGATCTTGATATTGGGATTCTTGGCGCGAAGGCCGGCCGCGACGCCGGCAAGCGTCCCGCCCGAGCCGACGGCGGAGACGAAGCCGTCCACCTTGCCGTTGGTGTCGCGCCAGATTTCCGGCGCGGTCGTCTCGACATGGGCGTCGCGGTTGGCGACATTGTCGAACTGGTTTGCCCAGATCGCGCCGTTCGGCTCGGTTTGAGCAAGCTGCTCGGCGAGCCGGCCGGAGAGCTTCACATAATTGTTCGGGTTCTTGTAGGGAACGGCGGGAACCTCGACGAGCTCGGCGCCGAGCAGGCGCAGCGCGTCCTTCTTCTCCTGGCTCTGCGTCTCGGGAATGACGATGACGGTGCGATAGCCGAGCGCCTGCGCCACCAGCGCAAGGCCGATGCCGGTATTGCCCGCAGTGCCCTCGACGATGACGCCACCGGGCCGCAGCGCGCCCGAGCGCTCCGCCGCGCGGATGATGGAGAGGGCGGCGCGGTCCTTCACCGACTGGCCGGGATTGAGGAATTCCGCCTTGCCGAGGATCTCGCAGCCCGTCGCTTCCGAGGCGCCCTTGAGGCGGATCAGCGGCGTGTTGCCGATTGCATCAAGAACGGACGGAAGAATGGACATGGGAAATCGAGCCTCGCGCGTTGCAAATCCGGATTGGTGTCGTCTTTTCGGCCGCTGCGGCCGGCTTTGCAAGGAATGGTGTTCCTGTCAGGCGGAGATTGCTAGGGATTTTTTCTTCCCGTAGGGGCTTCCTGCCGCAGGCCGGCCGAAAGCGCGCGGGCTTTAACGTCCTGTTAGCAAACATGGTTAATTTTGCGTCTATCGGCGAGCGGCGGAACGGAAAGGCCTGCCGCCCGTTTGAGACGACACTGGAGGTACCACGATGCTTTTCGGACTTTTTCAGGCCACCCCTACCGACGACGATGACATCGCCACCGGCACCTATGCGGACGGGGTGATGGGAACGCCGCTGAGCGATCCCTCCGCCCGCCCGCGCGAGCGCAGCCAGACCTTCCGCCGCACGGCCCACGAGCGCGACTACGGCGCCGCGCGGACTACCGGCCAGACCGGCGCCGGCCTCGTGCCCTGATCGCATCGCACGCCGGGAACAAAGCGCGGCCCGGCGTGTTTCTCTTCCGCTTGCACGGAGGAGCCCGCCATGACCCATCACATCGACAATCGTCAGTTCAGCCCGCGCCAGGCTCGCCACGTTCTCGACGTGCTCGAGCACTGCCGCAAGAACGGGCTCGACAAGGCAGAAGAACGCAAGTTGCTCCTCCTCTTCGGCCGCTTCGCCACCCGTCACGAATTGCAGATGAACACGAAGCGCCCGCCGGCAAGCCGGCACTAGCGATTTCCAGATCGATGAAGATCGAAGAGGGGTTGCCGAGCGGCGGCCCTTTTGCGTGTGTGGCGCTGAAAAGCAGAAGGGCCGCGCTATTCAGCGCAGCCCTTCTAGAAACTGGCTCCCCGGGCCGGATTCGAACCGGCGACCTGTCGATTAACAGTCGAATGCTCTACCGCTGAGCTACCAGGGATCATCCGCTCGCTGCGGAGTGAGCGCGTAATACAAATGCCTGATCGATTTGCCAAGCGCTTTTTGACAAAAAAATGCATCGGGCTTGATTGATTGTGGAGAAGTCTCCAACTGGGAAGAGAAAGAGCCTTGGAAAACCGGGCTTTGCAGCGAAACGGGCAGGGAATGGCGGCAAAGAAAACCAAGATGCATTTCGGGATAGACCCGCGCACCCGGGAGATTGTGGTCGGCGCCTTCCGCATGAAGCTGCCGGAATCGCGCTGGCTGCGCACCACGATCGGCGTCCTTCTCGTCTGCGGCGGCCTGCTCGGCTTCCTGCCGGTGCTCGGATTCTGGATGATTCCGCTCGGCCTGCTCGTGCTTTCCCACGATTCCCATTTCGTGCGCCGCCAGCGCCGCCGCCTTGCCGTCTGGTGGGCGGGCCGCAAGGCCCGGCGCAATGCGCGCTGAACGCCGTTGCCTCCGGCCGGCGGACCTGCTCTAACCCGTTGAACGACTGCGGGTGAGGGGATTTGCATGGAATTGCTTTTGAAGGGTGTCGCGATCGGGATCGGCGCGACGGTGCTGATGGACGTCTGGGCCATCGTCCTGTGGAAGGTCTTCCGCCAGGGGCGGCCGAACTGGGCGCCGGTCGGCCGATGGTTCTGGCATCTGAAGGACGGCACCGTCTTTCATGACGATATCGGCAAGGCCGAGCCCTATTCCGGCGAACTGGCGCTCGGCTGGATCGGCCACTATGCCGTCGGCATTCTCTATGGCGTGATTTTGGCTTTGGTCATGGGCGCGGGCTGGTTCGCGGCGCCCACCTTCCTGCCGGCGTGGATTCTCGGCATCGTGACCGTCGGTGCCGGCTGGTTCCTGCTGCAGCCCGGCCTCGGCATCGGCGTCGCCGCCTCGAAACTACCGAATGCCAATACGGTGCGGGCGCTCAATCTCGTCGCGCACACGGTCTTCGCCCTCGGGCTTTACGGCACGGCGCTGCTTCTTCGCTGATCGCTCGGCAAGGAAAAACGCCACCGCGGCGAAGGCTGCGGTGGCGTTTTGTTCTTAACGGGCGGCGGCGACGCCGAGGATGAGGCCGGTGGCGACGCTCATCAGGAGGTAGCTGTTGTCCACCTTCACCCACTGCTGGCCGCGGGCGGGCTTGCGCAGGCCGTAGCGGTGGTAGTCACGAACCGGCGGACGGCGCTTCCAGTCGGAATAGCGTTCGCCCTTACGCCAGTTGTGGCGCTTCTTGTACTGCTGCTTCTTGTCCCAGGAGGAGGAGTAACCGGGCTTGCGGTCGTGCCCGCCATACTGCTGGGCCTGCGCCATCGGCGCGGCGGCAAAGGAAAGGGCGACGGCGGCGAGAAGGGTGCGGGTGAAGATTTTCATCGTTGGGCTCCTTGTTGTCGGTGAGAGGACCCTATGGCCGGACCGATGAACGAAAACTGAATGAAAGATTACAATGCTGTAATGAAAACAGCCCCTTAACGCCTGTGGCAATTTGAAGGCAGGCCCGCTGCCTCACGCGGATGCGCGCGGCAGCGGAGCGGTTTCGATGGGGAAGGCCCGGTCGTAGGCGATGTTGAAGACGAAGGCATAGACCAGGTAGAAGGCAACGACCGATATATCGAGCAGCAGCGCCGTGAGGAGGCTGATGCCAAGATACCACGCGATGAACGGGATGAGGATGACGATCAGCCCCGCCTCGAAGAGCCCCGTGTGAAGCACGCGGATCGCCATCGTCTTCTGCACACTGCCGCGAAGGCGCAGCATGGTCCTGTCGAATGCCAGGTTGAAGACGAAGTTCCAGATGGTTGCCGCCGTGGCGGAGACGATCCCGATCACGCCCATATGGCTCATCGGCTGGTCGAACAGCAGGGCGGCGCCCGGCGTGAAGATCGCAAGGCCGATGAGTTCGAACAAGACCGCGTGACGGACCCGGTCGCTGAAGCTGCGCATTTCATGTCCTCGTTCGTTGTTGCGCTTACTTCTATCTGATATTCGTGGATGGAAAAGTTAGATACCATCTGGAATACGGATAGATGACGGTCTCACTCGACCAGCTCGACGCCTTCGTCGCCGCCGCCGAACAGGGTTCGTTCTCCGCCGCCGCCCGGCATTTGCGCAAGGCGCAGTCGGCGGTGAGCCTGCTGGTCTCCTCGCTGGAGGACGATATCGGCGTAAAACTCTTCAGCCGCGCCACGCGCAATCCGACGCTTACGGAGGCGGGCAGGCGCCTGCTCCCCGAGGCAAGGCTCATCCTCGACCGCCGCGAGCACCTGATCGGCGTGGCGCGCAGCTTCGAGGAGCACGTCGAGACGCGCCTGGCCGTGGCAGTCGACGAATTCTATCCCGAGCCGGCCATCGGCGCGCTTTTTGCCGCCTTCGCGCGGCGCTTTCCCCATGTCGAGCTCGAATTGCTCTTTCCCTCCACCCGGGATGTCGCCGGGCTCGTTCTGGAGGGCAGGGTCGATCTCGGCGTGATGTGGCGAGAAGACGACCTGCCGCCGACGCTCGGCTTCCACACCATAGGCTGGGTACCGCTTCTTCTCGTCTGCGGCCGCAACCACCCGCTGGCGGATGGCGCCGTGACCTGGGAGGAGCTTCGCCGCCACCGCCAGATCATGGTGGCCAAGCGCAGCGACGGCGCGGAAACCCATCGGCTGCGCGTTGCCGCGGAAGTCTGGTGGGTCGAGAGCCATTGGGTGATCCTGCAGATCCTGCACAGGGGGATCGGCTGGGCGCTGATCCCCGCGCATATTCTCGGTAATTCGCCGCTCGCCACGGAACTCGCGACGCCGCCGCTCCAGTTCGACGAAGGGGCGCATCCGGTTGCGCTCGAACTCATCTGGAACAAGCAGCGCCCCGCGGGGCCCGCGGCCAAATGGCTGCGCGAGCAGTTCGCGGCGCTCGAAATCCGGAACGACGATGGAGAAGAAATTCCGAAGGGCCCCGACATCTTCACCGTCCTGTGACCGTTCTGGCGCGGCCGGTCACGAATCGTTAGCCATAAGGTCAGCGTTTTAGGAACCGTTGAAATTCTCGCGAATTCCATCCCTGCAAGAGCGGAGGCGTGAGGAAGATGAGTCAGCGTTTCGACGAACTCTATATCCGGCGATGCGAGCACCAGCAGATCATCGCCTTCTACAAGAAGCTTGTCGTGCAGATGTACCGCAAGCTGAAGGAGATGCAGGCGGGAAACGAAGCCGCGAGCGGGGTCGACATCCCGGCCGTCGGTTCGGCGCCGCCGAGCGCTTTTGCCGCCGGGCAGGCGCCCAATGTGGTCCGCGTGGATTTTCACCGGCGCGCAAAGGCGGCGCCGGGCCTGAAGGGCTGAACGGCAGGACATGAGGAGGAGGGCGGGCGTATCCCCGGCCGCCGCAGGAAGCCGGCTTGCGTCCTGCCTGACCGACCGGATACTCTGAAGCTGCGTCACCGCCGCCCTTCAGTGGGCAGGGCCAGCGCGCTTGAATGAATTGTCGAAAGGGCATCGAATATCCATGAATACCAGCGAACCCGACACGTTGAGCGGAACGTATTTCACCGCTGACAATCCGGATGGCAGTTATGGCAGCGGTCAGGTGGTTCGGCTGGCCGCACCGGGCGTCTATCTTGTCCGCTACGAGGGGACGGAAGTGACGCTGCCCCTCGAACTCGTTTCCCTCGACGAGATGCTGGAAGCCACGAGCGAGGGCTTCAAGGTGTGGCGCTTCTTCGACACGATCGAGGACAGGGAAAAATGGATGGAATGGCTCGACGCCCCCTCCAAGCCGCGCGTCATCTCTCTCGTCCGGCCGACGAACGAGCCTGAATAGGCCGTCGAAGCCGCGCCGGCATTCTGCCGCCAGCCTCCCGGACTGTCTTCCGCCGCAAGCCTGCCGAATATGAACGAAACCATTCCCCATTTCCCTTCTCCCCGGCGGGGAGAAGGGAAGGGTGGTCACGTCGACTGCGTATCCGAAAGCCCTGTCGAGACATGGGCCCTCGACACAACGCACGGTTCGAATATTAGTAATCTATCAAATGATAAGGATTCGGTGTAATATCCTGCGCACGCCGATGGGGCGCTGTTCGAGCCGGGGGAACGTCATGCCGCAGCTTTCTCGCTTATTCTTCAAGACAGCCATCGTCTTTCTGATCGTGGGCATCGCCATGGGCCTGCAGATGGCGATCTCCGGCAATCACAATGTCATTGCCGCCCACACCCACGCAAACCTTCTCGGCTGGGTGACGATGGCCCTGTTCGGCACCTATTATGCCTTCAATCCGGCCAAGGCCGAGACGCGTTTCGCGCATCTGCAGTATCTGATCTACACGGCCGGCATAGCCGTGCTCGCGCCTTCGCTCTACGTCCTCTATCTCGGCTACGACGCGGCCGAGCCGGTGGCGGCGGTCAGTTCGCTGGTTGTCTTCGTCGGCGTGCTGATGTTCGCGGCGGTGGTCTATGGCAAGGAGCCGAAGTCGACCGTTCTCCCCAAGCGAACGCTTGCCTGATTTTTTGAGGGCTCGCCGCGCGTGAGTTGCCCACTCCCGAAAATCGAAAGTCGATTCAATTGCTTGAGCGTCGATTTGAAGAGAGAGTGGAGGCCTCGCCCGGAATCGAACCGGGGTGCAAGGATTTGCAGTCCTCTGCGTAACCACTCCGCCACGAGGCCGTCCGTTTGCTATAAAGCGAGTGGTGCCGGGCGTTTAGAACGAATTTAGACAGGGTGCAAGAGGCATTCATGCCGAATGCCAAGCTTTTTTTGGAAGCGGCGGAAGGCGCGCCGGAAAGCGCGCCGTTCCGGCTCATTGCGCCGATGCGCCTTCGAGGCCGACAAGGGCGATCTTGGCATAGCCGGCGCTGCGCAAGAGGTTCATCACGTCCATGACGCTGCCGTAGTCGACGGCCTTGTCGGCGCGCAGCAGGATGCGCGCGTCCTTGTTGCCTTCCGTCACGGCGTCGATCTCGGGGCCGAAATTGTCGCGCGCGATCTCGCCATTGCCGATGGAGACCGTGAGGTCCTTCTTCAGCGTCATGAAGACCGGCTTGTCCTCGCGTGGCGTCGGCTGGGCGACGGAGGAGGGCAGGTCGACATTGATGTCGACGGTGGCGAGCGGGGCGGCCACCATGAAGATGATGAGCAGCACCAGCATGACGTCGATGAATGGCGTCACGTTGATTTCGCTGTTCTCCTCGAGGTCGTCGCCGCCGCCTTCCCTGATCTTGCTGGCCATGGCGTTACCCGACCTTCACGAAGGAGGTGGCGCTGCGCTGCGCGGGCTGGCGCTGGGCACGGCGCATGTCGAGGTCGCGGCTCGCAAGGCGCTCGATGGCGGCCGAGGCGTCGGCGAGCTGCTGGCGGTAGCCGGTGATGGCGCGGGCGAGGAAGTTGTAGATCACGACGGCCGGGATGGCGGCGACGAGGCCGATGGCGGTCGCCAGCAGCGCCTCGGCGATGCCGGGCGCGACGATGGCGAGGTTCGTGGTCTGCGCCTTCGAGATGCCGATGAACGAGTTCATGATGCCCCAGACCGTGCCGAAGAGGCCGACGAAGGGCGCCGTGGAGCCGATGGTGGCCAGAAGCCCGGTGCCCTTGGCGATGCGGCGGCCGGCATGCACTTCCATGCGGGCGAGGCGGGAGGCGATGCGCTCCTTCACGCCGCCGTCGGAGACGTGGTCGAGCACGGGCTCGGAAGCCTCCATCTCCTCGCGGGCGGCGCGGGTCATGCGCGCGGCGACGCCGCGGTTGCGGCCGAGCGCCTGTTCGCCGTCCTCCAGCCCGCGGGCGGCAATGAGCTGGCGCACGGCGCTGCGGGCCGAGCGCTGGGCGGCGCCGAGCTCGGCGAGCTTGACGAGCAGCACCGTCCAGGTGACGACCGAGGCGAAGGCAAGACCCGTCATCACGCCCTTGACGACGATATCGGCCGCCATGAACATGCCCCAGGGTGAAAGGTCGTGCGGCAGGCCGGCCTGGCGGGCGCCTTCCGCGTCGTCGACGACGTCGAGCTCGGTCGCGTCCTCGTCGTCCTGCGCGGCGTCGGCCCCGGTTCCGGCCGACTGGTTCGGTGTGGTGTTCTCCACCGCTGCCGGCCGGGATGTCGTGTCCGTCGTGGTGGTGGTCGTCGTCGTGGTGCCGGTGGATTGTCCGGCATCCGTCTGGGCCGACGGCGTCTCCTGGCTCTGTGCCGAAACGGCGTGCGGCATGGCGAGTGCCATCAGGATGATCGCGAAGTGCAGTCGAGACCGTTTGAGCACGGCGTATTCCTCTTGCATGTCTCAATTCAAGCGAAGCCCGCTCCGGGAATCGGGCGGGCGCGGCCGGTGAAGGCCGCTAAAACCTGAGTGCTCAATACGACATTATGCACATGACAGGCAATAATATGTTGAGTAATTTATTCATGATAAGGTCAGGTTGGTGAAGGGTGCTGTTTTTGCGCCGAGCGGTCCGCTGCCTATGGACACCCGCCCCGAAACCGCACTATGAGAATTGCAACGCATCCGGCGCGGGCCGGGCCTTTGCGCCGGTCTTCGCCGTTCATTCTTAAGGGCCAGAGATGATTGACTACAATGCAGCGCGCACGAAGATGGTGGACAACCAGATCCGTACGACGGATGTGACGTCGCACGAGGTGCTCGACGCCTTCCTCACCGTGCCGCGGGAAGAGTTCGTACCGGCGGCGGCAAGGCCGCTCGCCTATATCGACAACGACATCCAGCTTGCGCCCGGCCGTTATCTCATGGAGCCGTCGCCGCTCGCAAAGCTGATCCAGCTTGCCGATATCGCGGCGGCCGACGTCGTGCTGGAAGTCGGCTGCGGCACCGGCTACGCCTCGGCCGTCCTTTCCAGGCTCGGCAGCTCCGTCGTCGCGCTGGAAAGCGATGCGGACCTTGCCGCGACGGCAACGGAAACGCTCGCCCGCCTCGGCTTCGACAATGTCGCGGTGGTGACCGGCGACCTGGAAGCCGGCTATGCGCCGGAAGCGCCCTATGACGTGATCTTCGTGCACGGCGCCGTCGAATATGTCACCGAGCCGCTTTTCGCCCAGCTGCGTGACGGCGGTCGCCTCGTCGTCGTGGAGGGCTACGGCAACGCCTCGCAGGCACGCCTCTATATCAAGGAAAGCGGCCGGGTTGCCGAGCGCAACGTCTTCAACACCGCCGTCAAGCCGCTTCCCGGCTTCCGCAAGGCGAAAGAATTCGTCTTCTGAGCTTTCCCGCAAGGGATGGACATCGAAAGGCCCGCCGCTCGTCCGGCGGGCCTTTGTTTTTTCGCGGGGCCGGCCCGGGCCTTGGCAGGCCAAACAAATCTGTGCATCACTTATAACACTTGATTCGCAGCGATTTAGTTCGCCGCCGAACTCGCCTAGGGTCTTCGGCATGTCCGGCACGCCTCCTGCGGCAGGTCGCGGACGCCGCAGAGAACGGGGATAGAAATGGCTCAGCCGAATGTAGCGCGTGAACCGTCCATGGATGAAATCCTGGCGTCCATCCGCAAGATCATCGAGAACAACGAAGCGCAGCCGGACCTGGCCCACGATGCCGGCGAGGACGACGGCTTCGACATCACCACCGAGAGCCATTCGAGCCTGCTGGACAGCCCCGTCGTGGTCGACCGCTTCCATGCCGAGGAGCAGCATTCCGCCATCGTCCAGCCGATCCATCGGCCGGAGCAGGGCGCGCAGCCGGCCATGTCGCTGGCCGATGTCGCCGCGCGCGTGCGCGCCGCCTCCGAGCGCCATGTCGCCGCTAACCGCGAGACGGCCGAAACCCTGCCGATCGAGCCGGTCCCGGCCATCGCCCGCGAGCAGAATCCGCTGATGACCGCGCGCATGGCCGCGACGGCAAGCCATGATGCGCCTGCGCCGCAGCCTGCCGAGAAGATCGAGCCGGTCGAGGAACGCATCGAGGCCTTCGCCCCGGCGGTGGAGATTCACACCGAGGACGCAGCACCCGGCCGGGATATCGCCGCGCTCGTGTCGCCGGCCGTCGGCGAGCGTGTCGCCCAGTCCTTCGGCGCGCTGGCGGAAGCCCTCGATGCCGGCCCGCGCCGCTCCTTCGACGAGATCGCCGAGGAGATGCTGCGCCCTATGCTGCAGGAATGGCTCGACGACAACCTGCCGACCCTCGTGGAGCGGCTGGTGCGCGAGGAGATCGAGCGGGTGGCGCGCGGCCCCCGCCGCTGATCGCCGCCGCTTTTCTTCACCGAAAAGACGATTTGAGCCGCGCCGAACCCCCGGCGCGGCTTTTCTTCTGATATTGTTGACTTCATGCCGGCCATCCGGTTTACAAAACCCACCGACAAACAGCAGGCCACGCACGAAAATGCTTGAAAAGAACTATGATTCCGCAGCGGTCGAGCCGCGAATTGCCAAGATGTGGGAAGATGCGGATGCTTTCCGCGCCGGCGAGGGCGCAAAGCCCGGCGCCGAGACCTTCACCATCGTGATTCCGCCGCCGAACGTGACGGGCTCGCTGCATATGGGCCATGCCCTCAACAACACGCTGCAGGACATCATGGTCCGCTTCGAGCGCATGCGCGGCAAGGACGTGCTGTGGCAGCCGGGCATGGACCATGCCGGCATCGCGACCCAGATGGTCGTCGAGCGCAAGCTCGCCGCCGAGAAGCTTCCGGGCCGCCGCGAGATGGGCCGCGAGGCCTTCGTCGAGAAGGTCTGGGAGTGGAAGGCAGAATCGGGCGGCCTGATCTTCAACCAGCTGAAGCGCCTCGGCGCGTCCTGCGACTGGTCGCGCGAGCGCTTCACCATGGACGAGGGGCTTTCCGCCGCCGTCCTGGAAGTCTTCGTCTCGCTCTACAAGGAAGGCCTGATCTATCGCGGCAAGCGGCTGGTCAACTGGGACCCGAAATTCGAGACGGCGATTTCTGACCTCGAGGTCGAGAACCGGGAAGTCGACGGCCATATGTGGCACTTCAAGTATCCGCTGGCCGGCGGCGCCACCTATACCTATGTCGAGAAGGACGCCGACGGCAACGTCGTCTTCCAGGAAGAACGCGACTACATCTCCATCGCCACCACCCGTCCCGAGACGATGCTGGGCGACGGCGCGGTCGCCGTCCATCCGTCCGACGAGCGCTATGCGCCCATCGTCGGCAAGCTCTGCGAGATCCCGGTCGGCCCCAAGGAGCATCGCCGCCTCATCCCGATCATCACCGACGAATATCCGGAGAAGGATTTCGGCTCCGGCGCGGTGAAGATCACCGGCGCGCACGACTTCAACGACTACCAGGTCGCCCGCCGCAACAATATCCCGCTCTACCGGCTGATGGACACGCAGGCTTCCATGCGTGCCGACGGCGAGCCCTATGCCGTCTATGCGGCGCAGGCGCTGGAGATCGCCAAGTCCGGCGACGTGCCGAGCGAGGCGGAAGTCGACGACATCAATCTCGTGCCCGACGAATATCGCGGCCTCGATCGCTACGAGGCGCGCAAGCGCATCGTCGAGGCGATCAATGCCGAAGGCCTTGCCGTCACCGTCAAGGACGCCGAGGGCAACGACGTTCCCTATGTCGAGAACAAGAAGGTCATGCAGCCCTTCGGCGACCGTTCCGGCGTCGTCATCGAGCCGATGCTGACCGACCAGTGGTTCGCCGACGCCGCGACGCTGGCCAAGCCTGCCATCGCCTCCGTCCGCGAGGGCCGCACCAACTTCGTTCCGAAGAACTGGGAAAAGACCTATTTCGAGTGGATGGAGAACATCGAGCCCTGGTGCATCTCCCGCCAGCTTTGGTGGGGGCACCAGATTCCGGCCTGGTACGGCCCGGACGGCCAGGTCTTCGTCGAGAAGACCGAGGAAGAGGCGCTGCATGCCGCCATCCAGCACTACATCGCCCATGAAGGCCCGTGGAAGGCCTGGGTCGAGGAGAAGCTGGAGAATTTTGCGCCGGGCGAGATCCTGACGCGTGACGAGGACGTGCTCGACACCTGGTTCTCCTCCGCGCTCTGGCCGTTCTCGACGCTCGGCTGGCCGGAGCAGACGAAGGAACTGGAGAAGTATTACCAGACCGACGTTCTCGTCACCGGCTTCGACATCATCTTCTTCTGGGTCGCCCGCATGATGATGATGGGCCTGCACTTCATGAAGGACGAGTTCGGCAACCCGGTCGAGCCGTTCCACACCGTCTATGTCCACGCGCTGGTGCGCGACAAGAACGGGCAGAAGATGTCGAAGTCCAAGGGCAACGTCATCGACCCGCTCGAGCTGATCGACGAATACGGTGCGGACGCGCTGCGCTTCACGCTGGCGATCATGGCCGCACAGGGCCGCGACGTGAAGCTCGACCCGGCGCGCATCGCCGGTTATCGCAACTTCGGCACCAAGCTTTGGAACGCCACGCGCTTTGCCGAGATGAACGGCGTGAAGACCGATCCGCATTTCGTGCCGGAAACGGCCTCGCTGACGATCAACCGCTGGATCCTGACGGAGCTCGCCCGCACGGCGCGCGACGTTACCGAGGCAATCGAGACCTACCGCTTCAACGATGCGGCCGGCACGCTCTACCGCTTCATCTGGAACCAGTTCTGCGATTGGTATCTGGAACTGCTGAAGCCCGTCTTCAGTGGCGAGGACGAAGCGGCCAAGGCGGAATCGCAGGCTTGCGCGGCCTATGTGCTGGAGGAGACCTACAAGCTCCTGCACCCGTTCATGCCCTTCATGACGGAAGAGCTCTGGGCGCACACGGCGGGCGAGGGCGTAACGCGCGAAAGCATGATCTGCCATGCCGAATGGCCGGCGCCCGCCTATGCGGACGAGGCGGCAGCCGACGAGATCAACTGGCTGGTCGATCTCGTCTCCGGCATCCGCTCGGTCCGCGCCGAGATGAACGTGCCGCCGAGCGCGACGGCGCCGCTGGTCGTCGTCGGCGCCGGCACGCTGACCAAGGCACGGCTCGCCACGCATGACTCGGCCATCCGCCGTCTCGCCCGCGTGGAGGACATCCGCCTCGAGGACGCGGCACCCAAGGGCGCGGCCCAGATCGTCGTCGGCGAGGCGACCGTCTGCCTGCCGCTCGGCAAACTGATCGACTTGGCCGCCGAAAAGGCCCGCCTGGAAAAGGCGATCGACAAGGCGAAGGCCGAAGCCGGCCGCATTCAGGGCAAGCTCTCGAACGAGAAGTTCGTCGCCAATGCCAAGCCCGAAGTGGTCGAGGCCGAGCGCGAGCGTTTCACCGAGCTGGAGCAGCAGCTTGCCAGCCTTTCCGTGGCTTTGACGCGCGTCAGCGAAGCAGGCTGATTCTACAGCCCGTCGTTGCAAAAGCCTGAAAAACCGCGCCGCTCACACGGCGCGGTTTTTTCGTTCAGAGGCCCCGGATGCAAAATCCCCGATGTGTCCGAAAAGTGACATGCTGAAGTGGCGTTGAAACGTTCATCTATATTTTAGCGATTTTTAAATGATTCTTGGAACATTATTTCGAGGCCTCGAATTGCTGAGGGGCTTCAAAAAAATCTTACGTAATTTTGCGAGCGGCATATGAGAATCACAGACAAAAACTGGGATTTGCCAAGCCCGCACTCCTCTTCGATAGTCGGCTGCGAAATGGCGGTGGAGAGGCCGTCAGGGACATTTGGGGGAGCATGGATGATCGGTAAGATCTTCAAGAATGGAATTCTCGCCGCCGTGGCGCTGGCCGCGCTGGCAAGCACGGCCGAAGCCGGCGGCTATAGCCGCGGCGAGGCCGACACCGACATCCTGTTCGAAAGCGGCGACTTCATCTTCCGCGCCGGCGCGACCTACGTTTCCCCACGCCGGACGTTCAAGACGACGGGTACGGCTGCCAATGGCTCTCTTAGAGATCCGAATAGAGACGGAGTTTATTCAAACGACTATTGGATTCCGAGTATTGCTGCCAAAATCGGGGTATCCGAGAATTTCGCTTGCGCGGTGACTTACACCCAGCCTTTTGGTGCGGACGCCACCTATGGCACCGGTGTGCGCTTGGCGCAGGTTCTCGCGGGCAATAATCCCTATAGCGATAAGGGATTCGAGACCAACGAATATGGCACGACCTGCGACGTCAAGTTTGATGCTGGTCCTGGCAAGATTCATCTCCTCGGTGGCGTGTTCCTACAGGACTTTAGCTACGAAGCAACCCTCCAGCCACCGGGTGGAGCTCCCGTTGCCAAGTTCCACTTAGAGGATGATGCTGCATTCGGTTACCGGATCGGTGCCGCATACGAGATCACGGAATACGCTCTGCGCGTATCTTTGATGTATCGCTCCAAGGTCAAGCATGAGGCCGACGAGGGATCGTTCGATTTCGTTGGCGGTCCGTCACTTGCCGCCTCCGGCTATGGTACTCTTCCTCAGTCGCTGAAGCTTTCTGCGCAATCCGGCGTGGCACCCGGATGGCTCGTTTATGGCTCCGTGAAGTGGACCGACTGGAGTGTACTCGACGCGCTGAATTACAACATAACCGGTGTGGGCCCAAGTCAGGACGTCTACAACTGGAAGGACGGCTGGACCCTTCAGGCGGGCGTCGCCCATGTTTTCAACGAGAAGCTGACCGGTACCGTCAATCTGACCTGGGACAGCGGCGTCAGCACTGGCGCTGACATCCATGGCGACACGGTCACGCTCGGTGCAGGCATCCTGGCCAAGGTCGGACCCGGTGACCTGCGCTTCGGCGGTGGTATCAGCCATATGTCGTCCGGCAGCCAGTCCATATTGAAGGGCGCTACCTTCGATGCCACCGGCGGCGGCGGCTGGGCCTATGGCGTGACGGGGTCTTACAAGATCTCGTTCTGAACCGACGGTTTTCGATCCGGAATCGGGCTCGGCGTCATAGCCGGGCCCTTTTTCTTGGTTAATGTTCCGTTGCTGTCGGTCGCCTCTCATGGGGAAACCGTAGCGACCTCTGAAAATATGTGACGGAATCGCAACACATTTTTTCCCAGAGTTTGCTACACCCATGGGCAAGCGACGAAATGTCCATTTCCCGCCACAAACGGGGCGCAGCGATAGGGGCATGTAGACGCGTGGAACCGCGCCAAGGGAAACCATGAGCCAGCCGATGTCATTGTCGCCGAAACTGCCGGAAAGCCGCACGAGACCCGTGCATTTCCGGTTCGGCACGGACAGGAAGGCGAGGCGCGGAATTGTTGAAGTGATGCCCAAGTCCGAGTTGTTGCCGATGAAAGTACTGGTAATGGGCCTTTGCCTCTCGCTGTCCTCCTGGATGGCGCCACAGGCCCTCGCATTCGACCCCCAGGCCGGCGTCAGCAAGGAAAGCGGCCCCTTCGACCTCTTCAAATTCGGTTTCTTCTCCTACAAGGAAGGTCGCAAGGGCGACGCCGTCGAGGCCTACCGCTACGCGGCGGAAAAGGGCCATACCGGTTCGCGCTGGGCGCTCGCCAACATGTATGCCGACGGCGACGGCGTGCCGGAAAACGACCTCGAAGCCTTCAAGATCTACAGCGAGATTGCGCAGGCCGGCGTCGAGCCGGGCTCGGAAGACACCGGCTATTTCGCCAATGCGCTGATCGCGCTTGCCAGCTACTACCGCCGCGGCATTCCCGACAGTCCGGTCAAGATCGACCTCTCGCAGGCGCGCCAGCTCTATTTCCAGGCGGCTTCCGCCTTCGGCATTCCGGAAGCGCAGTTCCAGCTCGGCCGCATGATGCTGACGGGCGAGGGCGGTTCGGTCAGCGTCCATCAGGCCAAGAAATGGCTGAACCGCGCCCGCAATAACGGCCATGCCGGCGCCATGGGCCTCTTCGGCAACATCATCTTCCAGGAAGGCGATACCGCCCGCGGCCTTGCCATGATGACCGCGGCCCTCGACCATTGTCTGCCCAAGGACTGTGCCTGGCTGCAGGCCAATCAGGAAGAGGCCTTCTCCGTCGCAAGCGAGGAGGACCGCCGCAAAGGCGTCGCGCTCGCGCAGAGCATCCGCTTCAATCCCAACGAATAAGCGCGCCTCGCCGCGAAAAGCTAGGCGGCAAAATCCAGCAGCGCCACGACCGGCACGTGGTCGGACGGCTTTTCCCAGTTGCGCACATGCTTTTCGACAGCCGTCGAGATGAGGCGGTCCGAGGCTTCCGCCGACAGCATGAGATGATCGATGCGGATGCCGAAATTCTTCGGCCAGCATCCCCCCTGATAATCCCAGAACGTATAGAGCGGCACGCCGTCGGACGTGGCGCGCACCGCATCGGTGAGACCGAGGTTTTCGAGGCGCCGGAAGGCCTGCCGGGTTGCGGGCAGGTAGAGGGCGTCCCGCTCCCAGACCTTGACGTCCCAGCAATCGTGCGGCTCGGGAATGACATTGTAGTCGCCGGCGAGCACCAGCGGCTCCTCCAGCGCCAGCCGGTTCTCGGCAAAGGCGACGAGCCGGTCCATCCAGGCGAGCTTGTAGGGATATTTCACCGGATCGTCCGCCGGATTGCCGTTCGGCAGGTAGATCGAGCAGACGCGGATCGCGCCGCCTTCGACGGAGAACACGCCTTCAATGAAGCGCGCCTGTTCGTCGCCGTCGCCCCCGGGAAGGCCGCGGTTCACCTCGTCGGGGCGGATTTTCGAGAGGAGAGCGACGCCGTTGAAACCCTTCTGGCCATGCGTCTCGACGTGATAGCCGAGCGCCTCGATCTCGCTACGCGGAAAGCTCTCGTCGACGGTCTTGATTTCCTGCAGCGCGACGATGTCCGGGGCCGATTCCCTGAGCCAGGCGAGGAGGTTGTCGATGCGTGCCCGCACGCCGTTGATGTTCCAGGTGGCAATCTTGATCGGCATGCGGGTTCCTGTCGGGTTTCTGTTTAGATCGAGAAACTGGTGCCGCAGCCGCAGCTTGCGACGGCGTTCGGGTTCTTGATCTGGAAGGACTGGCCGAGCAGGTTGTCGACGAAGTCGATCTCGGATCCGTCCATGTAGACGAGGGAGAGCTGGTCGATCAGCACTTTCGCATCGTCCTTTTCGAGCACCAGGTCGTCGTCCTGCTGGTCCTCGACAAGGTCGAACTTGTAGGAAAAGCCGGAGCAGCCGCCGCCCTCGACGGAAACGCGCAGCGCCTGCTTTTCCGGCGACGAGCCGAGGATCGAGGCGATGCGCCGTGCCGCGGCGTCGGATAGGGTTACGAGCTTGTCGGTCATGTCTGCCTCCTGCCGGGGTCAAGATCCGGAGAGAATCGCTTGTCTCACACGGCCGGCAAATGGGATGCCGAACGGTCCTGCTGTCACACGATGCCTGAAGCAAATCACTGAAAAGACTTGTCTTTCAAGCACGGCTTGCAGCCGGACTTGCCGCTATGCACACTATAGGTATGAAGGCATTGAGGCCGCGTCAATGGGCGGCGTGAATGCAGGTGACGAATGACGTTTGACAGATATGCGCTCGGTTTCGGCGCGGGACAGCGCGCCATCTACGCTTCCGACCCCTGGGCGACCCGCGGGCGGCTCTTTCCCGAGCCGGAAAGCCCGACGCGCTCGGATTTCCAGCGCGACCGCGACCGCATCGTCCACACCACCGCCTTCCGCCGCCTCAAGCACAAGACGCAGGTCTTCATCGCCGCCGACGGCGACCACTATCGCACCCGGCTGACCCACACGATCGAGGTCGCGCAGATCGCCCGCGCGCTGGCCCGTGCCCTGAAGCTCGACGAGGACCTCGCCGAAGGCGTCGCGCTGGTGCACGATTTCGGCCACACGCCCTTCGGCCATACCGGCGAGGATGCGCTGCACGAGGTGCTGGAGCCCTTCGGCGGTTTCGACCACAATGCCCAGTCGCTGCGCATCGTCACCAAGCTGGAGCGCCGCTATGCCGATTTTGACGGCCTCAACCTCACCTGGGAAAGCCTCGAAGGCCTCGTCAAGCACAACGGCCCGCTGATCGGCCCGACGGGGGAGTGCACGCACGGCGACGACGTGCCGCGCCCGATCCTCGAATATTGCGCCGTGCACGATCTGGAACTGTCCAGCTTCGCCAGTCTGGAGGCGCAGGTGGCGGCGATTGCCGACGACATCGCCTACAACACTCATGATATCGACGACGGCCTGCGCTCCGGCTATCTCGAATTCGAGATGCTGGAGGAGGTGCCGTTCCTCGCGCGACTGATGAAGGAAGTGCACGACCGTTATCCGGGGCTGGAAGAGCCGCGCTTCACCCACGAGATCATGCGCCGCCAGATCACCGCCATGGTGGAGGACGTCATCGGCTACGCCCAGCAGGCGATCCACGACGAGCGCCCGGAAAGCGCCGACGACGTGCGCAAGGCCCATCGCTGCCTTGCGACCTTCTCCGAGGAGATGGCGGTGACGGACCGGCAGATCAAGAAACTGCTGTTCTCCCGCATCTACCGCCACCCGGAAGTGATGCGCGTGCGCGCCAACGCCGCCTCGATCCTGACGGACCTCTACCACGCCTATATGGACGACCCGCAACTCATGCAGGGGCATTATTGGGTGGACCGTATCGCGACCATGCCGGAATCGGCCCGGGCCCGCCATGTCGGCGATTATCTCGCCGGAATGACCGACAATTACGCGATAGACACGCACCGGCGGCTGTTTGACCATACTCCGGAATTGCGATAGTCACCCGCCCACCTGAACTTCTTCGCAGGCCTGGCCCCCGCAGGGCGCCGCTGCGCGTGGATGGACGAGATGAACCTTTTTACTGATTTCGACAGCAGAATCAAAACCGTGCTCGAAGGTCTCGAGATCGTGCGCGAAAAGCGATCCGAGCTCGATTTCGGTCGAATCAGCGTCGAACCGCCGCGCGACCAGAGCCATGGCGATGTCGCGACCAATGCGGCGATGGTTCTTGCCAAGCCGCTCGGCCTCAATCCGCGGGCGCTGGCCGACCTCATCGTCGCCGAGCTGAAGAACGATCCCGAGGTCGCCGATGTCAGCGTGGCGGGCCCGGGCTTCATCAACGTCCGCCTTTCCGTTCCCTACTGGCAGAAGCTGCTTGCCGCTGTGATCGCGGCCGGCACGGATTACGGCCGCGGTTCGCTCGGCGCCGGCCGCAAGGTCAATGTCGAATATGTCTCGGCCAATCCGACGGGGCCGATGCATGTCGGCCATTGCCGTGGCGCGGTGGTGGGCGATGCGCTCGCCAACCTGCTCGGCTTTGCCGGCTATGACGTCACCAAGGAATATTACATCAACGACGCCGGTTCGCAGATCGACGTGCTGGCGCGCTCGGCCTTCCTGCGGTACCGCGAGGCGCTGGGCGAGGCGATCGGCGAAATTCCGTCGGGCCTCTATCCGGGCGACTATCTGGTTCCCGTCGGTGAGGCGCTGGCTGCCGAGCACGGTACGTCGCTTCGCGCCATGCCCGAGCATCAGTGGATGCCGATCGTCAAGGAAAAGACCATCGCGATGATGATGGCGATGATCCGCGAGGACCTCGCCGCCCTCAACGTGCATCACGATGTCTTCTTCTCGGAGCGCTCGCTGCATGCCGGAAACGGCGCGCCGATCCGCACCGCCATCAACGACCTGACTTTCAAGGGCCATGTCTACAAGGGCGTGCTGCCGCCGCCGAAGGGACAGCTTCCGGAAGACTGGGAAGACCGCGAGCAGACGCTCTTCCGCTCGACGGAAGTGGGTGACGATATCGACCGCCCGCTGATCAAGTCGGATGGTTCCTATACTTACTTCGCCGCCGACGTTGCCTACTTCAAGGACAAGTTCGATCGCGGCTTCGAAGAGATGATCTACGTGCTCGGCGCCGACCATGGCGGCTACGTCAAGCGTCTGGAGGCCGTCGCTCGTGCCGTCTCCGAAGGTAAGGCCAAGCTGACCGTGCTGCTGTGCCAGCTCGTCAAGCTCTACCGTAACGGCGAGCCGGTGAAGATGTCGAAGCGTTCGGGCGATTTCGTCACGCTGCGTGACGTGGTCGAGGAAGTCGGCCGCGATTCGGTGCGCTTCATGATGCTTTACCGCAAGAACAGCGAGCCGCTCGACTTCGACTTCGCCAAGGTGACGGAGCAGTCCAAGGACAATCCGGTCTTCTATGTGCAATATGCCCATGCTCGTTGCATGTCGGTGTTCCGGCAGGCCGCCGAAGCCTTCCCGGGCCTCGATATAGCCTCGCTCGATCTGGCCGGCGCGATCGCCGGAAACATCTCGGATTCCAGTGAGTTGCAGCTTCTCGCCAAGCTGGCGGAATATCCCCGCGTGGTCGAAGGCGCAGCACTTGCGCAGGAGCCCCATCGCATCGCGTTTTATCTCTATGATCTTGCCAGCGCGTTCCATGCGCACTGGAACAAAGGTAAGGAACAGCCGGAATTACGGTTTGTTAACGATAAAAATAGAGAATTGAGTATCGCCAGACTTGGGCTGGTGCACGCTGTCGCGTCTGTTCTTAAGTCGGGCCTGTCCATTACAGGCACCGCAGCACCGGATGAAATGCGATAACGTCACCATTTGCCCACAATAAGCTGGCAAACGCGTCTTTGTAGCTTGTGAGTGGGAAGCAGTATGGCAGACAAGAACTTCGCGCGAAGCGGAACCGCTGACACGGATCTCTTGGCAGAAGATGATCCGTTGAGCGAGCTTGCCCGCCTCGTCAACTTCGAGCCGCATCCTGTGCAGGGTGTCAGCAAAACCTTCCCCGACGCCGCCCAGGCGGCGCCGCGGCATGAAAATCCCGTCCTCGCCCTTGAGGACGAGCTTCTGCGCGCCTTCGAACAATATGACGCGCCGACGCCCGTCGTCGATCCGGTCCCCGCCGCCCAGCCGGTGGCGCGCCATGTCGAGCCCGTGTTCGAAGAGCCGGCCCCCGCAATGGAAGATCGCGCCTCGTTCATTGACGAGGTGCCGAGCCGGGACTTTGCCGCCGGCGAGCCCTATCATCGCGAACCGGCCTTCGACAGACCCGTCGAACCGTCCTTCGCGGAAGAGCCCCTTGCCGTCGAACAGCCCGTCGAGCTGGAACCGCAGTTCGCCGAAGATCCGGCACTGTCTCTCGCCGACGAGCTGGAGACCTATGTCCACGAGGTTCCGACCGTCGAGGCCGAGGCGACGACCCATACCGCCCATGCCTTCGCTGACCGCTTCGAGCCGCGCTTCGAAGAGCCGGTCCGCCAGGAGCCTGCCTATCATGAGCCGGCCTGCCACGAGCCGGCCGCCGAACCGCAATTGTCCGAATTCTCTCCTGTCGAGGATCGCCAGCCGGAATTCCTCGGCCTGCAGCCGCTGACGGCGGACGAGGGCTCTGCCGGGCTCGATCTGGAGCGTGAGCTGGAACTGTCGATCGGTGACGGCTTTGCCGATGAGCGCCCGTACGAGCCGGAGACCGCTTTCGTCGAGCCCCCGCCGGTCGCCGCCCATGTCGAGCCCGTCTTCGACAGCCGGATGCCGGTCGATCCCGTGATCGAGCAGGCCGAGCCGTTCCATGCCGAGCCGGCGGCCTATGCCGGCGAGGAGCCACATTTCGTCGCCGAAATGCCGTTCGAGACGCGTGAGGACCGCGCCCGCGCGGCGGCTGCGGCCGAGGCGCAATGGCAGGTCGATGACGTCGAGCCGGTTTTCCAGGCGCCCGCCTATCAGGTGGAATCCGTGGCGACGTCCGGCAATTACGATGGTGACGCGCTGCTCGCCGAAATCGAGCGTTTCCCCATGCCGGAAGCCCGCTCGCCGCTGTCCGCGGAAACGGCCGCGGCCGGCGCCGCCGTTATCGCCGCTGCTGCCGCGCGCAGCAACACGCCGGCGAATATTTCGGCCATTTTCGGCCGCGCCACGCCGACCGTGCATCGCGATCCCGTCGCCGAGACGGTGGCGACACCCTTCGTCGAGCCTGTGAAGGCCCCGGTCCAGGCTGTCGAGACGCCCGTCTTCGAGGCACGCCGTGAGTCGGCCGCCGTCCCGACGCCGGTTGCCTCCGAGCCCGAACTCGATTTCGAGAACATGGAATTCGACCTCTCGGATATCGATCTCGATATCTCCGACTTCTCGCTGGACGAGGAGCCGGTGAAGCCGGTGGCCAAGCCCGCCGAGGTGAAGGTAGAGGTCGCAAGGCCGGCACCGGTCGAGGCGCCCGTCCGGCGCGAGCCCGTCGTTGCGGTGCCCGTCTCCACCTTCACTAAGCCGCAGCCGGTGACCGCCGAGCTGAGCGACGGCACGCTGCCCTTCGATCCGTCGATGATCGCCGAGACCGACGAGGGCGTTTCCCCCGTCACCGAGCTCGACGTGCCGCAGCTTCCCGTCGTGGAGAAGGAAAAGCCGCCGGTCTTCCAGCCGGACTACGATTTCGACATCGACGCGGAAATGGCGCAGCTCTTCAACGAGCCGGCCAAGACCCATGCCGAAGAGAACAAGGCGAGCGTCGCCGCCGCGACGGCCCAGCCGGCGACGCAGATCAACGACGTCGATGATTTCGAGCGCGCGCTGGAGGAAGACTTCCGCCGCTCGCTCAACCAGCCGGAGCGCATGGCGATCCCGGTCGATCCCGGCCAGGCGACGGCGCTCTATTCCGGCGACGGTTATGACGAGGAGACCGCTCGTCCGCGCCGCGGCATGCTGATTGCCGCCTCCATCGCCGGCCTTCTTCTGGTCGGCGGCGGCGCCGTCTACGCCTGGTCGGCCCTCACGGGCGGCTCGGTCGGCGGCTCGGGCGAGCCGCGCGTCATCCTTGCCGACAAGGACCCGATCAAGGTCGTGCCCGAGGAAAGGGGCGGCAAGACTGTTCCCAACCAGGACAAGGCCGTCTACGACCGCGTTGCCGGCGATACGACGAGCCGGCCGCAGCAGGAACAGCTCGTCACCTCGACGGAAGAGCCGGTCGACGTCGTCCAGCGCACGCTGACGCCGGAAGCCCTGCCGATGGATGGCCCGGAGGACGGCACCGACACGGCGGCGGCCGATGATGAGAACCGCCTGCTGCCGGGCGTCGACGAGCCGGAAACGGCAAGCGCCGAGACCGGCAACAAGCCGCTCGTCTCGCCGCGCAAGGTCAAGACCATGATCGTCAAGCCGGACGGCACGCTCGTCGCCCGCGAGGATACGGTCGCCGACACGGACCTCGACGCCAAGGCGACGGCCACCACCGGCAGCGCCTCGGGCGAGGCCGCCGCATCGGCTAATGCGACGCTCGACGGAGACGCCTCGCTGCGCGCCGAGCAGGCCGCATCCGACGCCAAGCCGCGCTCGGCGCTTGCCGAAGTCGCCAATGCACAGGTCGACGACACGGCGCCGGTGCGCACGGTCAAGACGACCACGGTCGGCGCGGCGGACACGAACGCGAAGGCCGGCAACACGCCGCTCCCCGAAACGCGCCCGGTCGACCAGCCGGTCAATGTTGTCGGCACCGTCACCGAGAACGGCAACGTCTCCGGTACGCAGACCGCTTCGGCGACGCAGACCCAGCAGGCGGCGGTCGAACAGACCCAGGTCGCACCCGGCAGCTACGTCATCCAAATCGCTTCGCTTCCCTCCGAGGCCGAGGCACAGAAGACCTACAAGTCGCTGTCCTCGAAATTCGGCAGCGTCATCGGCGGCCGTGGCATGGACATCAAGAAGGCGGACATCCCCAACAAGGGTACCTTCTACCGCCTCCGCATTCCGGCCGGCTCGCGGGAAGACGCGAACGCCCTCTGCAGCCGTTACAAGAGCGCGGGCGGCAGCTGCCTCGTCACCCGCTGAGGCGGGCTGATATCCTGAAGGGGCGCGGACATGGTTCGCGCCCCTTCGATTCCCGCGGGCGGTCGACGCCTGTCTCCTCCTCGAAAATTCCAAGATTGCGGACATGAGCGAATCGAAATCCTTCATTTCGGGCTGCAAGGGCCTGAGCCTCACCGCCGACGAAAAGGCCTTCTTCCGCAACGAGCGCCCCTGGGGCTTCATCCTCTTCGGCCGCAATGTCGGCGAGCCGGCGCAGGTGGCGGACCTGACCGCCGAGATGCGCGAGAGCATCGGCGGCGGAGCCGACATCCCGGTGCTCATCGACCAGGAGGGCGGGCGCGTCCAGCGCATGGGGCCGCCGAACTGGCCGAAATATCCGTCGGCCCGCGCCTTCCTCGCGATCAACGACCCCATCCGCCAGCGCGAGATCGTTCGGCTCAACGCCCGACTGATGGCGCATG